>Ga0209654_1000050_pt1 | contig 115855 bp, 113 predicted proteins | sample SaaInl1SG_22_DNA_FD_184646 | JGI IMG/M metagenome (GOLD analysis project Ga0209654, IMG submission 184646) | Marine microbial communities from expanding oxygen minimum zones in the Saanich Inlet - ESP_161SG_22_DNA (SPAdes) (version 2) | ecosystem: Environmental > Aquatic > Marine > Intertidal... | reverse complement strand
CTGCCACCCCGACCAAAGGTCTAGACCATCTCTAGGCCTTTTTTTTGTGTTCGATTTTTTGGTTTTCATTGGAATACTAGGTTTCTTTTTTTTAGAATTACTACTCTTTTAATGTAGCTAATTGTGTTGCATAAAAAAAGCATCTGCTAAGATAACAGATGCCTCTTTTATACATTGAAAATTAAGTTTATATTGTAAGTAAACTTTTAAATCTGTCTTTGTAACCATATACAAGGACAAGACATAGTAATAGGAATACTAATGCTCCAACAACATTTGCTGGGTCGAAAAATAAATGGAATAATGCAGCATTAAGGAGTACTGCAATAAGAACAGTTAGGCTCAGCGGTACAAATTTGTTTAGGATTAAGCCTAGTCCACCAAGTACCTCTAAAACTCCAATAATGGTCATAAATGGAGAGTTCATTAAAATCCCCATAAGTGCTCCCATTTGCTCCGGAATTTCTGTAGGTTGCGGCATAAAATTCAGAAACTTATTTGCTCCGAAAACCACCATCATTAATCCAACTAAAATGCGGACTACAAGTGTTACTTTTTGATTCATAATTATTTATTTTTTGGTTAAAACTACCTGGAATATACCATTTTAATTGCAGGTACATTGAAAAGGGTCTTAGATTTAGCTATTTCTTATTCTCCAATGCGGCCTTTACAAAGCGAACAAATAATGGATGAGGTTCGTCTACCGTGCTCTTAAGTTCAGGGTGATACTGTACACCAACGAACCAAGGGTGGTCGGGTATCTCTACTATTTCTACCAAATTATTATCTGGATTTACTCCTGTGGCTTTCATTCCTGCCTTCTCCATTTGAGCGAGGTACTTAGAGTTGAACTCATATCTGTGACGGTGACGCTCTGATATATTAATTTTTCCGTAGGCGGCATGAGCTTTTGAGCCTTTTTCTAACCTACACTTATATGCTCCTAATCGCATAGTCCCGCCTTTTTGAGTAACGTCTTTTTGACTCTCCATCAGGTCGATTACAGCATTTTTGGTTTCGATCATCTCGCTACTGTGTGCATCTGCTATGCCTAACACGTTGCGACTATATTCTACAACTGCACATTGCATTCCTAGACAAATCCCAAAGAATGGGATACCATTTTCACGAAGGTATTTTATAGTATGAATTTTTCCTTCAATTCCCCTGTCTCCAAATCCAGGGGCTACAAGAACACCATCAGCTTCCTTAAGTCGATCTTTGATATTCTCCGCATTTAGATTTTCGGACGGTATCATACTCAAGTTTACCTTACATTCATTAACAGCACCTGCATGGATAAATGCTTCTATGATAGATTTATATGCATCGGGTAATTCCACGTATTTGCCCACGAGCGTTATGTTTACCTCGTTCTTAGGATGCTTTAGTTTGAACAAGAAATCTTTCCAGCTCTCTAAGTCTGCTTCGGTACTGGTGGGTAATCTTAGTTTAGCCAATACCACCTTGTCCAGTCGCTCTTTCTCCATCATAAGTGGTACGTCGTATATGGTTTCTACATCTATACTTTCTATTACCGCATTCTGATTCACATTACAGAAGAGTGCGATCTTATTACGAACTTCCTTACTTAGTTTGTGCTCTGTTCTGCACACTAATATGTCAGGTTGGACGCCCGCTTCTAGTAGTTTTTGTACGGAGTGTTGTGTAGGTTTTGTTTTGAGTTCTCCCGCGGCCGCAAGATAGGGGACAAGTGTTAAGTGTATTACCACAGAATCGTCACTACCTAATTTTCTCTTTAATTGACGCACGGACTCGACGTATGGTAATGATTCAATATCACCTACGGTGCCACCTAGTTCAGTTATAACAATATCGTAATCACCACTCTCACCCAAAATTTTCATTCTACGCTGTATTTCGTCAGTCACGTGGGGAATGATTTGTACGGTTTTACCCAAGTATTTGCCGTCTCGCTCATTACCTATTACGGTACTATATACGCGACCGGTAGTGACATTATTGGCTTGTGAAGTAGGGACATTCAAAAAACGCTCGTAATGACCAAGGTCCAAATCTGTTTCGGCACCATCATCAGTAACGTAGCATTCACCGTGCTCATACGGATTCATTGTGCCTGGGTCCACGTTCAGATATGGATCAAATTTTTGGATAGTGACTCTATATCCTCTTTTTTGCAGAAGCTTAGCCAGTGATGCTGAGATTATTCCTTTGCCCAACGAAGAAGTAACTCCGCCTGTAACGAATACGTATTTTGTGTCCATAAATGATTAATTTTTAGTGCCTCAAAAAAGGAAAAAGATGCTAGGAAATAGCGTTTGGCTCCCCGTTTGTGTACGGGTGTCAAAAGTAGGTGAAAGAGAAGGCTATTATGCCAAAGCTTAATTTTGGGATTTCAATATGTTTTCAACAGCAGCTATATCGGCTGGCGTATCCACGCCTACGAGTACATTTTCTGTAACCATAGCAGAAACAACGATATGATTCTGTACCCATCGCAATTGTTCTAAACGTTCTACTTCTTCGAGTAATGAGGGGTCAAGGCTTTTAGTTTCTTCAAAGGCCGTAGCCGTAAAACCATATATTCCTACATGTTTGAAGGCAACATTTGTTCTGAATTCATCCATAAACGGGATAGGAGAACGACTAAAATACGTTACATCACAAAATCCTTCGTCAAAAGTAGTAGGAACGGCTTTTACGATATTGGGGTTACGGTAATCGTCCTCTTTATCAATAGGCTGTATGAAAGTCAGTACATCTACGTCTTCCTCTTCGAAAAGGTCAAGCATTCTGTTGATGTCCTCGGCATTTATAAGTGGTTCATCGCCTTGTATATTTATAATTACATCATACTCGGTACCGTCAGAAGTGAGTATTTCTATGGCTTCTTCACAGCGTTCGGTTCCATTTACAGGTTCTGTACTAGTAAGTATAGCTTGTCCGTCAAATGCTTCTACGGCAGTGATGATTTCTTCGCTATCCGTAATTACAAATACATCCGTAGCATCGCTTTTTTCGGCTGCTTCATACACCCATTGTATCATAGGCTTGTTAAGTATCGGAGCAAGAGGTTTGTTCGGGAACCGTGTAGATTCTAATCGGCAAGGTATGAGGATGACTGATTTCATTTATGTTGTTTGATGTGATTGTTGGGGTAGTTCTAATGACAATTTCTATACCTCCCTTGTCTCATCCCACTGCTCCAAATAGTCTGCTACTCTACGTACGAACATACCGCCAAGGGCTCCGTCTACAACTCTATGGTCATAGGAGTGAGAAAGGAACATTTTGTGACGTATGCCTATCAAATCACCGTGTTCCGTTTCTATAACCGCTGGTTTTTTAACGATTGCACCCATTGCCATAATAGCCACTTGAGGTTGATTGATTATCGGAGTACCTAATACATTACCAAATGTACCTACATTAGTTACAGTATACGTTCCGCCTTGTATTTCGTCTGGCGTAAGCTTATTAGACCTTGCTCGATTTGCGAGATCATTTACGGTTTTGGCGAGACCAGTCAAGTTCATAAAATCAGCATTTTTGATCACCGGAACGATGAGGTTGCCACTAGGCAAAGCTGCTGCCATCCCAATGTTTATGTTCTTACGTTTTATAATGCTGTCTCCATTTACAGATACATTGATCAATGGGAAGTCTTTAATAGCTTTCACTATTGCTTCTATGAAGATAGGAGTGTAGGTGAAATTCTCACCTTCTCTAGCTTTGAAATCTCCTTTAATCTTATTTCGCCAGTTTACTAGGTTGGTGACGTCGGCCTCTACAAATGAAGTAACGTGAGGCGAAGTATGCTTACTCATTACCATATGGTCAGCAATCAGCTTACGCATACGGTCCATTTCTATGATTTCATCACCCGCATTGAGACTTGGTGCCGGTGCGGATTTAGCAGTTGGTGTAGGTTTAGCAGTAGAAGCGGCGGTGTCGCTAGTTTCTACTGGCTTTGAAATAGTTTCTGGTGTGTTACTCGATCCGCCATTTTTTACAAATGCTAGTATATCTTTTTTAGTTACTCGTCCTTCCTTACCCGTGCCTGGAATAGTTTCTAGCTGCTGCATTGATATCCCTTCCGTACGAGCTATATTCATTACTAGCGGGGAGTAAAATCTATTAGTGGCAGTATTCGTTAGTGAAGGAGTGACAGACTCTTTGGCTGCGGATACTGTTTTTTCTATTTCTTGTATAGCAGGTGCTACTGCTTGCGGAGTTTCGGGTGTAATTGCAGTTGGTTGGGCAGTTTCTGCATCGGTAGAGATGATAGCTATGGGTTCGCCTACTTTCACTACATCACCTTCTTCGTATAATTTTTTGACAAGGGTTCCTGCTTCTATACTAGGTACTTCGCTATCTACTTTGTCTGTAGCAATTTCAAGTACTGCTTCGTCTATCTCTATAGCATCTCCTTCGTTTTTCAGCCACGAGATGATTGTTGCCTCAGCAATACTTTCGCCCATTTTAGGCATTATCAGTTTATACTCTCCCATACCTTATTATAAGGTGCAAAAGTACAATTTTTGGCCGTCTCATTTCTATTTTGAAGATTGTTGAACGGATATATGCTTTGTTTAGACCAATGACGAATTATTCAATTTTGTATTTTTTGCTTAACTACAGTGTTGTGTGTATTTTGCACCCTAAATATTTTTATTATGAAGTTAAAATTCTCTTTGCTCCTGGTTTTAGCGTTTGCTTTCTTTACCTCGACCGCTCAAAAAACTGCTACCACCAAGGATGCTAATGGTAATACTTATACCTATTACTCCAACGACCCTACAAATTCACGCTGGTACACTTTAGATAATGGACTTACGGTTGTTTTAGCTCAGAATAGTGCTAAACCAAGAGTGCAAACACTTATAGCTACAAAGGCTGGTAGTAGCAGTGACCCTGCTGATAATACTGGACTAGCTCACTACCTTGAGCATATGCTTTTTAAAGGCACGGATAAATACGGAAGCCTTAATTACAAGAAAGAAAAAGTATTGCTGGTCAAGATTGACAAGCTCTACGAAAAATATAATAGCACTACCGATGAGGCCCAAAGGAAAAAGATTTATCAAGAGATAGACCAAGTAAGTGGCGAAGCTGCTAAGTACGCTATCGCAAATGAATATGATAAAATGCTGCAAGGTATTGGAGCTCAGGGGACAAATGCCTTTACTAGTTTTGAGCGTACCGTATATGTGAATGACGTACCTAGTAATCAAGTTACTACGTGGCTGGATATAGAGGCAGAACGCTTTAGGAATCCAGTACTACGTTTGTTTCACACTGAGCTGGAGGCGGTATATGAAGAGAAAAATAGAGGCCTAGACAATGACGGCAGAATCGTATATGAAAAGTTATTTGAGGCGGCTTTCCCTAACCATAACTACGGAAGACAGACAACTATAGGTACTATCGAGCACCTCAAAAATCCTAGTTTGGTGAAAATTAGAAATTATTATAACACCTATTATGTTCCTAATAATATGGCGGTGATAATGGCAGGTGATATTGATTTGGACAAAACATTCTTAGAAATCAAAGACAAGTTTGGCTATATGAAGTCTAAGGAGGTGCCTACAATGACCTTTAAGGATGAACAAGCATTAAAGGAGACAACACACATAGAAGTAGTAGGTCCAAGCCAAGAAGGATTGACTATGGGATATCGTGTTCCTGACGCGATGAGCGATGAAGCAGACTTGGTGTACTTAGTAGATCTTATATTAGCTAATTCCAGTGCAGGACTTATAGACCTGAATATGGTAAAATCTCAAAAGTGTCTTCAGGCGTATTGTTCTCCGAGTTTACTAAAAGAAAGGGGATTACATTATTTTGCTGGCTCGCCTAACGAGGGACAAAGTCTAGAGGAATTGGAGCAGCTCTTCTATAAGCAGCTGGAATTATTAAAAAGTGGTGATTTTGATATGGACCTTGTAAAAAGTATTGTACTAAATAAAAAGGTAGATAACATCCGTCAGTTTGATTCATATCAAGGTACGGCTTATGCACTGCTTGACGCATTTGTTATGAATAACTCTTGGGAAAAAGAGTTAGCAGTAATGGATAAAATGCTGGCTTATACTAAGGAAGATGTAGTGAACTTTGCCAAAAAGTACTACACCGATGGTCACGTAGTAGTGTATAAACGCAAAGGAGAGCCGCAAGAACAGGTGAAGGTAGAAAAGCCTGAGATTACCAAAGTTGAGGTAAATAGAGGGAAAACGTCTGAATTTGTTACCGATATTCTAACCAGAGAGACAGAGTCTATCACACCACAAAAACTCGATTTTGAAAAAGAAATACAATTCGGTTCGATAGGAGATGAGGTACCTGTATGGAAAGTAACGAATGGCGACGAGCAATTATTTAATATGTATTACGTGTTGGATATGGGTTCGCGTCACGACAAAAAGCTAGCAATGGCCGTGAAGTACCTCAAATTATTAGGTACAGATAAATATTCAGCAGATGAAATAAGTACAGAGTTCTACAAGCTCGCGTGTGATTTTGGTGTGAGTACGGGTGCTGAGCAAAGTTATGTATATCTTAGTGGACTTGCTGCAAGTTTTGATGATGCTCTAGAACTATTCGAACACCTACTTGCCAATGCACAACCTGATGATGAAAAGCTCAATCAGATGATTAGTCAGATGCTTAAGGGAAGGCAAGATGCTAAAACCAATAAGCGTGCAATACAAGGAAGACTGCGACAATACGCTCTTTACGGAGCCGAAAATCCAAGCACAGATATTCTTAGAGAGGATCAATTACAAGAACTTTCGGGTGAGGAATTGGTGAAGTACATTCATAATCTTACCAGTTATAAGCATAAGATTTGGTATAGCGGTCCTCTTACTATGAGTGATTTTACTACCAAAATGAAAAGCGGACACGCTCTTCCTGATGAGTTTCTTCCTACTCCAGAGCTCAAAGATTATGAAATGTTAGACAGAGAAGGCAATGAGGTGTTTTTTGCTCACTATGATATGGTGCAAGCTGAGATAATGTGGCTCAAAAAATCAAGCGAGTATGATGTCAATGAATCTGCACAAATCTCGATGTTTAATGAATATTTTGGTGGCGGTATGAGTAGTATCGTGTTTCAAGAGATTAGAGAAGCTAAGGCATTGGCGTACAGTACTTATAGTTATTATGCGGGTGCTGGAAAACTAGGTGAGCACAATACTGTAATGGCTTACGTGGGAACACAGTCTGATAAAATGAGCGAAGCCATTGAAGGAATGAATATTCTCCTTACTGACCTACCGCTTGACCAAAAAACTTTTGATAATGGTAAAAATGCTTTGGTACAAGCATTAGAAACTAGCCGTATTCTAAAAAGCTCTATTCTCTTTAACTATGATAACATCTTGAAACTCGGACAAAAAACGGATATGCGAGTTATGAAACGTGAAAAATTGGATGCATTAACCATTGATGATGTGACTAAGTTTCATAATGATAGAATAAAGGGTGGTTATACCTACATTGTACTTGGAGATCGATTTAAGGTAGATCTTAACTATCTAAAGAAGTATGGAATGGTACAAGAATTATCTTTAGAAGAGCTGTTTGGTTACTAAAACCGCACATTCTTTTTAGCAATATAGAACGTAGACCAAGTTGTAATTCAATAACTTGGTCTACTCGTTTTAGGCTAAATTGAGATTGAGTAAGTCGTGGGTAACTCGCAGTAGGTTCACAGCTTTACAGTTATTTCTCGTTGATCATACAGGTAAAGTTTTAACGATGCCAGCTGCTGATCGTATTTAACATGTAATGTATGTCCGTAAAAATCAAGGTCATTGGATAATAAAGAATTAGCGTTGATATTGACGATGAAGCTTATTAGTAATAGTGATAATGTGATTTTGATAAAATTCATAATTGCTTCCTCCTTTCTTACTGAGTATAACTCAAGAGGCATCCAATTAGTATTGAATTGAGACTGAACACCTCTAATTTTAAAAATTTGTGTTTCAAAATGATGTGCGTTAGTGATTTAAATTTTTGTGAATGAATGACCTTAAATACCTCAGGTAAGTAAGATAGTCGATGATTTGTGGTTATTCTGAAGAATATAATAGACGCTTTTAATTGTATCTCACGCCACCAGCGGTATTTTGTTTCTGTATTTATCACAAAATCCCACACATTCAAGGTCCACTTAGCTTGGCAGATCTTATTTAGATGATCTATCTTTTCGATAGTGTTGTTCTCCGAGAATAAATAGAAAAAGAAGGCCGCATAAACGGCACTGTATTGGTGAGGGAGCAGGAAGTTGGTCAGAGTGAATGAAGGATATACGTTGTCCTTTGGGTATATTGGTTTGAGCAAGTTGAATCATTTTAATGCTTGCCTCCAGATAGTCAATATGTAGATAAGGGCTATGGTTGTATATTGATTTTAGTATACCACCATTTCCTTCACCAAGTATAAGTAAATGTTCAGTCTTTGGTAGAGTTTCTACAAGTTTAAGCTGAATAGTGGCAAGACTATTGCCAAACACCAATCTTGAAAGGATGCTATAAAACCGGACTATTGAGTTGTAGTGGTCTATCAATTCTTAATAATAGTAAAAGCCACAGCACCTGTAACTTAGGCCTTAGATTGGCTTTTCTACTTTTATGTCAAGTCGAAAATGGTATTATTTTTATGCTCAATATGGTAAGACACTTATTCTGACCTTGCTATGACCGAATGGCCCTTAGTTTTGCAATTCCTAAGATGTCGTGTTTGCTATCATCATTGGCATAATGAGCATGAGTAATTCTTCATCTTCTACATTAGTACTTGGGAGTATGATGCCCGCTCTACTTGGTGTAGAAAGTTCTACAATGATGTCAGGCGTATTTAGGTTTTGTAACATTTCAATCAGCAACTTAGAGTTGAATCCTATTTCCATATCCTCGCCTGCATAATCACATCCTAATCGTTCTACGGCCTCATTGCTTAGGTCTATATCCTCTGCATAAATGGTCAATTCACTGCCTGTAATTTTTACATTTATTTGGTTTGTTGTCTTATTACCAAAAATACTAATACGTTTTACTGAATTTAAGAAATCTTGACGATTTAGCGTGAGTTTATTTGGGTTATCCGTAGGAATCACTGCATTGTAATCTGGATAACGCTCATCTATCAATCTACAGATGAGGATTACATCACCAAATGTGAAGAATGCATTGCTATCATTGAAATCTACTTTAGTCTCTGTATCATCTTGTGGTAGGTTTGCTTTAAGCAGATTCAAGGCTTTTTTCGGAAGGATGAAATTAGTTTCTACACCAGGCTTCACATCTTTATGTTCGATCTTCACCAGCCTGTTAGCATCCGTAGCTACAAATACTGCATTGTCCGGGAAAAGCTGAACATAGACACCCGTAAGACTAAGACGTAGGTCATCATTGCCTGAGGCAAAGATTGTTTGAGCGATACTGCTGCTCAATACACCCGCTGCCATAGTGAAGCTGTTTTCTGAGGTGCTTTCGGGAACTTTAGGAAAATCATCGGCGTTTTGGCCGATTAACTTATAACGACCAAATTCAGATTTCAACTCAATAGCATTATTGTCTATAGTGAAGGTAACTGGCTGATTAGGAAGTGCCTTGAGGGTTTCCATACACATTTTAGACGGTACTGCCACTCTGATATCTTCGTCGGCTTGCACTTCTAGTGAAGTACTCATAGAAGTCTCCAAATCTGTGCCCGTAATAGTGAGCATATTACCTTTTATATCGAATAAAAAGTGATCAAGTATAGGAATAACAGGCTTAGAAACAATGGTACCACTTATTCCTTGTAGCTTATTAAGTAGCTGATTTGTGTTAACGATAAATTTCATTTCAGTGTACTGATTTTAATAATTGTCAAATAAAATCTAAAACGTAGTGATTTGACAAATTTAATGTGTGAAACTTATCAATAAAGAGCGACAAATATTTTGCTTTTTTGTGGGTAACTGAGTTGTGGTTTACAATAATGCGGCAAATTCTGCCTTGAAAGCTTCTCCCTTATCTTTGGCGTACATGGTATGAATAGTGGTTGATATTTCAGCATATTCTAGCCCTTCTTCTTTTAATCTAGTATAGGTTTCTTGCATAAGAGCAGGACGTGGCCCCCAATTAAACAGAACTTCTTGCTCCGCATCCAATGCAATTAACTTGGGAATACTTCTGCCACCATTTGTCAAGAATTGGTCCATGATATCTAGGTTTTCATCTCGTAGTATAATTGTTAATTCAATGCCTGGATTGAGCTCAGCGAGTTTATGTATCCAAGGTAAGTTTTGAGCAGCATCTCCGCACCAGGCTTCACTTATTACAAGCCATTTCTGAGCAGGGAGTGCTTTTACTTTGGCTAATAGCTCTTCATTTATTTTTGCTCGTTTATCCCATCGTTTCATTCGTGATACATTCATACGGGTATAGTGGATCATGTTTTCTGAATGATTGTTCCCAGTGGTTTTACCTTGTTTGAGAAGTTCGTCTGTCAAAGTTCTATACGCCTTATAGGTGTATGTATTTCTATCATTCAGGCTTATATTAAACTTCATATTGCTACTTACGTTAATGAGAGAAAATACTGACTATCTATCTTTTCTAATAAGGAATATCGCGACAAGAATACAGGCTAAACCTCCTAGTTGGTAAATGGATATTGGCTCATTATCTATAACTCCCCAAAAGAGTGCTACAATAGGAATGAGATAGGTTACTGAGGTGGCAAATACCGTGTTGGTTTGCTGAATAAGTCTATTAAACATGATGAGACTAATGGAGGTGCCAAAAATGGCAAGGACTAATAAGGCCCCAATGGATTTTAGATTTTGAGTGTCTGATACATCAAAATCGACTCCAAGATAAAATAAGAGTCCTACTCCGAAAACAGAGATTATGGCAAGTGGAAATGCTGCAACTAGAAGTGGAGGATAATCGTCTAGTTTTTGCTTTATGATATTTACGTTAATGCCGTAGCAAAATGCGGCAGCAACCGCCAGTAGGGCATAAGAAGCATCAAAATCTATCTTCTTATTTGCGATTAAGAAAAATGCACCTAATAGACCGAAAACTACACCCCAAATCTTAAGTTTATTAAACCTAACACCGAGGAATAATACACCGATGAGTAAGGCAAATAATGGTGTTAGTCCATTTATGGCTCCAGCTAATGAACTGGAAATAACAGTTTGAGCTGCGGTAAACAAAAATGCGGGTATAGCACTACCCAAAAAACCGCTAATAATGAAGTACTTTAAATCACCTTTTCTAATTTCGAGCTTATTCCATTTAACAAATGGGAGTAAGGCGATGCCCGCAAAGGAGATACGCATAGCGGCTACCTGATAACTGGTATATACCTTGAGGCCTTCTTTCATAAGTATGAAGGAGCTTCCCCAAATGAGGGCTAGAATACCAAGAAAGAGATATGGATTAATGGGTTTGTTTTTCATGTATGAACTTCTAGGCCTTGGAAAGGTTTGTGAGCAATGAATCGTAGGTTGATTTGAATAGAAATATTAATGTTATTTCTTACGACAAGACCAAGTATAATTAAATCGAGCCACTTCTTCATTACTTTCGTTGTAGGAAATTACGGGCAGGTCTATGCTATCTCCTTCAGACGTATTCAATACATGAGTAATGAAGGAATGAGCAGCCTCTCCTTGTTTACACTCAAATCTGATTTTGCCAACGGCTTTTTTAGAGAAACTAGCATTCGTTTTTACCAATAACATGGAAAAACGTGTTTCCTCATCCAAGTATTGAAATAATAGAAGTCCGGTTGCGAGTTCTGCAGCCATATGCATAGCTGCAAAGTATATCGAGCGAAATGGATTCTGATTTATCCATCCAAACTTTACACATGTTTCGGTTCCCTGTTCATCAAACTTAGTCACTTTTACACCTGCAATATAGGCAAGAGGTAATTTCTGTAAAAGGAAAAGTCGAATTGAACGAGTTAGTGCCTTTTTGCGAAAATTTACGGCGTTTTTCATTGTTTAATTCAATTGTTCTTTTTCTTCAGGTGATAGACCGAAGTCCCGAGCTATTTTAGTTTTTAATGGTCTGAAGTACAGGATAAAAACCCCTGCCATAAGCCCGTAAAGTAGCAGATTTAATCTGCCCGAAAGATAAAACAACACCGCCCCAAATAGTGCAGTACCTGTGAGCATAGCCCATAGTATTACCATGCCAGATTTATACGCTTCTAGTTTTACGGAGAGTTTTTCATCTTTAGCGATTTGTTTCATCCGTTTATTTATTAAGTACCGTGCACCAAAAAAAGATGCTACTCCTATGATAGGTAGAATTAACTCTAGCACCATATAATCTAAAGAAGGGGAAAGTTGCTTCCCACTCTGTACGGTGAGCGTATATAATACTCCCATTGTAATCGCTACAATGAAGCTGATGGTAAGGTGTACAATCGTCATAGACTTGAGTATACCTTTAGTTGTTACATTATTGCTCATAATAGACTTATTTGGTCACCTGAGGTGAAACTGTCACGGTTATCTGCTTTGTCTTTTGATGGTAATTTGGGAACTGCTTCATCTGGTATTTCCTTTAGTGAGTTGTCTGCCTCTGGAGCTGGCACATCATTGCCTGCTCCGTCGTCCTCACTTGGTGGTGTAGGTTGTGGGTCTTCATTAGGTGGAGGTGGCGGGAGTAATTTTGCTTTCACAAACTCCTTACCACATAGCTTGTTTCCGATGCTTTTCCATCCTTTGACGTCAATGAATTCCACCAAGTTTACTTCTTCCATTTTTTTTTCACCTGTTTTATTCTTGGTAGTGAGTTCTATGATAGGAGTTACTTGAGTAGTAGCAAGTATCATCTTACTACCTCGTCCTTCGGTTATGAATGAGAAACGCTTATCATTCGTAGAAGTTTCTATTTTAAAACGCTTTACGCAGTAATTTTTATTGTTACCGTCATAGTGCAACACACTTATACTCTTACCGAGGTCGTATTTCTCAATTATACTTATCTCCTTATTCGCATAGTGATTGGTCAGCTCGTGATTGGTAATCTCGTATTCACCGCCTTGGTATATCACGAGTATTTGATCGTCTGTTTGGAAACTGCCCAGATATTCTCCACGTTCGTGCAAATTGAGTCTACCTATACCTGGCTCGTACCATATATCTCTCCCGCCTATGGTGGATACGCCTTTTTCTTTGAGGTCAATCTTACGAACCGGGTGCTTGGACACTAAGTTTCCTTGACTGCCACGTCCTTTTATGGCAAGGTCTGCAAAGTTGTAGTCAAAGAGCTTAGTGCGTGCTTTTGCGGCAGAGTGTAAGTATACATTTACTATCTCTGCTTCTCCATTTGGATTTGCTGTGAAATAATGCAGTTTACTACCCTCAGTTCCTTTGGTTACGTTGTATTCCTTGTCACGCGTAATACTCAGTACATTGAAACGTTTGGCCATTGTTTTCTTACTTGCACCGTCGGTGTATATGGCGTTATAGGTGAGGCGATCATCATTCTTGCGGAATACTGCTATGTGAATAATGTTCTTGCCAAAAAATGCCTTAGCAGAAACACGGCTTACAGAGTAAGTGCCATCTTTACGAAAAACAACAATATCGTCTATATCCGAACAATCACAGATGTACTCTTCTTTTTTGATACCAGTGCCCACAAAGCCTTCAGCGAGGTTAGCATATAACTTCTCGTTGGCAACGGCAACTACCTTGGTGTTTATTTCTTCAAAGTCCTTTATCTCTGTCTTACGCCCTTTTTCTTTACCGAATTTGTTTAACAAATCTTGGTAGTAGGCAATAGCATACTCGGTGAGGTGGTCTAGGTGATTATTGACTTCAGCAAGAGCGTCTTCTATTCCTTTTAACAGTTCATCTGCCTTAAAGGTGTCAAACTTAGAAATACGCTTTATCTTGATTTCTGTCAAACGGATAATGTCCTCCTCAGTAACTTCTCTTTTGAGATGCTTGATGTGTGGTTTTAACCCTTTGTCTATAGCCGAAAGTACACCTTCCCACGTTTCTTCTTCCTCTATATCGCGGTATATACGTTCTTCTATGAATATTTTTTCGAGTGAACTAAAGTGCCATTTTTCTTCTAACTCACTGCGTTTGATTTCTAATTCACTTCTTAATAACTGAACGGTGTTTTCGGTGTTGACTTCTAATATTTCAGATACACCCATAAAACGCGGTTTATCATTTACGATAACACACGCATTAGGAGATATAGAAGTTTCGCAATTGGTAAAGGCGTAAAGTGCATCGATGGTTTTGTCGGTAGAGATATTGTTGGGCAATTGAATCTCCACTTCTACATCTTTGGCAGTATTATCTACTACCTTTTTTATCTTTATTTTACCCTTATCATTAGCTTTAAGGATACTGTCTATAAGCGAGCCGGTGGTGGTACCGTATGGCACATCGGTAATAGCTAGGGTATTCTTATCTTTTTCTACGATGGTGGCACGCACTTTGATCCTCCCGCCTCGTCTACCGTCTTGGTAGTCAGATACATCTACTTGGCCTCCTGTTTGAAAATCTGGATAGATAATCGGTTTTTTACCTTCCAGAAGCTTAATGCTTCCCTTTACCAATTCCACAAAGTTGTGCGGCATTATCTTGGTGCTCAAACCTACGGCGATACCTTCTACCCCTTGAGCAAGTAGTAGGGGAAATTTTACAGGTAATGTGATAGGCTCATTTTTACGGCCATCATAGCTTTTTTGCCATTCGGTGGTTTGCTTATTAAAGGCTACAGCATTGGCAAATTTGTTCAGACGAGCTTCTATATATCGCGGTGCAGCAGCACTGTCGCCAGTACGTACATCGCCCCAGTTTCCTTGGCAGTCTATGAGCAAGTCCTTTTGTCCCATGTTTATAATAGCACCGCCTATGGCAGCATCACCGTGTGGGTGATACTGCATAGTACTACCAATTACGTTGGCTACCTTATTGTATCGGCCATCGTCCATTTCCTTCATGGCGTGCAGGAACCTCCGTTGTACAGGTTTTAGTCCATCATTAATATGAGGCACTGCTCGCTCCAAAATCACATAACTGGCATAATCCAAAAACCAGTCTTCGTACATTCCTTTTACAGCACGTTGACCGTCTTCTAAGTCTACCTTTATGACCTTCTCCTCTGGGCTCTGTTCCAATTTATCGTCTAACTCTTCGTTCTCGTCCATCTTCTATTACACAGCTTCTATTTCTTCTTTTTGAGAGGCGGTTGCTAGGGCCGCTTCTTCTTCCACTTCATCTATTTCGAGTCTCAGGTTGTCAATGATAAATTCTTGACGTTGCATGGTGTTTTTGCCCATATAGTATTCCAATATTTTATTGATGCTAGAATCCTCTGTAAGGAGTACAGGCTCTAGTCTAATGTCTTCTCCTATAAATCCACCAAACTCATCAGGTGATATCTCTCCAAGTCCTTTGAATCGTGTAATCTCGGCAGTCTTACCTAGTTTCCGTATGGCATCAAAACGTTCTTGGTCGGTATAGCAATAAAGCGTCTCTTTTTTATTTCGTACTCTGAAAAGGGGTGTTTCCAAAATGTAAACGTGTCCTTTTCGCACCAAGTCTGGGAAAAACTGTAGGAAGAACGTAAGGATCAGCAATCGGATGTGCATTCCGTCTACATCGGCATCCGTAGCTATTACTATTTTGTTGTAGCGTAGGTCGTCTATGCTTTCCTCTATATTGAGAGCGTGTTGTAAAAGGTTAAACTCTTCATTTTCATATACTATTTTCTTTTTCAACCCAAAGCTATTTAACGGTTTACCTCTCAAACTAAATACCGCCTGTGTCTGTACATCACGAGCCTTGGTTATACTTCCACTTGCCGAGTCTCCTTCGGTGATAAATAGCGTAGTTTCTAGACGATTTTCTTTTTTCTCGTCGGTAAAGTGTACTCTACAATCACGCAGTTTTTTGTTGTGAACGCTTGCTTTTTTGGCACGTTCGCGGGCAATCTTTCTAACTCCCGCCATGTCCTTACGTTCACGTTCACTTTGTTGTATTTTTCGATGAAGGGCTTCGGCAGTTTCAGCATTTTTGTGCAGGAAATTATCCAGTTGTGATTTTACAAACTGATTAATCTCTGTTTTCAGCGAAGCTCCACCCGGAGCTATCTCCGTACTACCAAGTTTAGTCTTGGTTTGTGACTCAAATACCGGCTCTTGTATACGCACTGATATAGCAGATACGAGCGATGCTCTGATATCTGTAGGTTCATAGTTTTTGCCATAAAAGTCACGAATAGTTCGCACCAATGCCTCTTTTAAGGCTGCTACGTGTGTTCCGCCTTGTGTGGTATTTTGACCATTTACGAAGGAATAGTAATCCTCACCATAATGATTATCGTGGGTGATGGCCATTTCTATATCCCCATCCTTAAGATGAATGATCGGGTACTTTATTTCTTCTTCGTTGGTTTTTCTGTACAATAAGTCAAGTAGTCCGTTCTTACTAAAGTACTTGTTGCCATTAAAATTGATAGTAAGACCTGCATTCAGATATACATAGTTCCACATTTGATTATCAATATATTCATTGATGTATTTATGGGTTTTAAAAATATCGGTATCGGCCGTGTATTCTACATAGGTTCCGTTTTTCTCATCGCTTTTTTCCCGCTTTTCGCTTACCAATACACCTCGCTCAAATACGGCCGTCATACTCTCAGCCTCCCTAAAGCTACGCACCATAAAGTAGGACGAAAGGGCATTCACTGCCTTGGTACCCACACCATTCAGGCCAACTGACTTTTGGAAAACTTTGCTATCGTACTTAGCACCTGTATTGATTTTACTTACTACATCTACTACTTTGCCTAGTGGTATTCCTCTTCCAAAGTCACGGACAGATACCATATTGTCGACCAGATTGATATCTATTCGTTTACCATTACCCATCATAAACTCGTCGATACAATTATCAACAACTTCCTTCATCAGAATGTAGATACCATCCTCTGCAGATGAGCCATTTCCGAGCTTACCGATATACATACCGGGGCGGAGTCGTATGTGTTCTTTCCAGTCTAACGACCGGATACTATCTTCGTTGTATTGATTTTCAGCCATTTAACTTTGGTAATATTATGGTCTATGGTGTAATGCTCAAATGTAGCATAGATAGTGCTTCAGCCGTAGTTTTGCTTAGGGAATTTATAAACAGGAGTGTGGATAGCGTAGGATGAAAATTAGATAGACGTAGGCATTATATAAATCGTGAATCAAAACAAAATTGTTCCTTATTCGGTTTAGGCCTTAGTTATCTAGATAGAAGCTAGCCTTGTACGATTAACTTTAGTCTGTAAGTTGGGTTGCACGACAATTATTGTTATTTATCGTTATCTCTCAAATTGTGATTGTTTCATTAAATCCACATTACGATACTCAAAGTAGGAGAGGTGAGGTGGTGTTTTTATACGCCTGTTTCTAATAGCGGTAGATTGAAGACTATTCTGTATGAACTTGCAGAAGAACAAGATTACTACTGGCAAGTGGAGTTGGTGTATAATCTAGATAAGGTATTGTCAAGTTCAGAAAATGTGGTCATATCTAGTGATGCGTTCATTCTCAATGAGTAAGCAGTGGTTAAACATAGTAGAATACATTAGAAATGATAGCTGGTCAGTTTTTGAACTAGAGGAATGAACCTAGCCATAGACATATACTAACACGAGAAAGGAACTACTTGTGTTGGATTGCTTTTTGCCCCGATAGCTATCGGGGGGGGGTAAGAAATAGTGAAGGTAATCAAAGCATACCTAAATGAGGTAGAAGAGTATGTGCCAGGAGAATTCTACAAGCTTGAGCCTTTTTCTCCTTCTCCGAGTTGTACACGACTATCTAAGATTATGAAATCTACTTTGTACTGCTTTACTTGGTAAATAACCACCATAAAACACGGTAGCTTAGGAGAATATGTGTATAAGGCTCTTGATGAAATGTATCTTATCATTGGCGTAGCCAAAAGAAGTTTTCACAGCAACGCGGAATATGTCCGAGAGGTGAGGAGAGAGTGAAAATCCGCTATATGTATCTGCCATAGGATGTGATTTGGATGAAGCTGCGGAATGCATTCGAAATATGCACGATGATTATCGTATTCCTACCATTTTAAAGGAGGTAGATAGGTTGGGCAGAGTTTAGGCTCAAACTTAAAAACCAAGTTCAAATTCAAATGTTTTAACCCACGGAAAAAGACTTATTTCTCTTACTTACTCAATGGTTTAAATTTTTAGAAATTAAAAAGCCGAATATTTTGTCTTCACGCCGACTCTACTTAGTATGACAAAATAAAAAAAACTCCCTTCGTCAGTGGCGAAAGGAGTTCCTCTGGTATTATTTATGGGTGTTTTACAAGGTACGTAGGGAAGTGTGCTCCATCATTTTACGCATATTGTTAAGTGCATAACGCATACGACCGAGAGCCGTGTTTATACTTACGCCAGTCATATCGGCTATCTCCTTAAAACTAAGATCACCATAATGACGGAGGATTAGCACCTGACGTTGCTCTTCGGGCAATTGGTCTATCACTTTACGTACGATATTCTCTTTTTCGGTACGAATAAGTTGCTCTTCGCGGTTATCTACGGCAATTTTTATTTTACGAAATACATCTTCACCATCACTATTGGTAACGGTAGGCATACGCTTCATTTTTCGGAAATAATCAATAGCCATATTGCGAGCTATGCGTATAGCCCACGGCAAAAACTTACCTTCCTCATTGTATTTACCTCTTTTGAGATTTCGAATGATTTTGATGAATGTTTCTTGAAACAAGTCTTCCGCTATATAGCTATCCTTTACAATAAGAATAATAGTAGTGAAAAGTCTGTCTTTGTGACGATTGATTAACATTTCAAGACACGCCTCGTTGCCTTGTACATACTGCTTTACCAGTGCTTGATCTGAAATTTTTAATGAATGCATAATACCTATGATTTATTAGTTGAAAAAAATGAAATTTAACTAGTATAGGTATTTCTTATAAGCGATTCTTTTAATTAATGTTACAACTAAGATAGAATAAAAAATCCAATCTCCCAAAATATTGTTTCCAATATGGACTATTTAAGTCAAATTTGCCTCCTTTTGGTATCCGCACAGACATATACATGACAAAACAGAAATACATCGACATACAAAACGCTCATTTACACAACCTAAAAAATGTAGATGTACAAATACCCCGAAATCAATTGACGGTGGTGACTGGTTTGTCGGGGAGTGGGAAGTCAAGTCTAGTGTTTAACACCCTATATGCCGAAGGTCAGAGGCGTTATGTAGAAAGCCTGAGCAGCTATGCTCGTCAGTTTCTTGGTAGGCTCGAAAAACCGATGGTTGACAATATACGTGGACTCACACCGTGCATCGCCATAGAACAAAAGGTGAACACCCGAAATCCTCGCAGTACAGTGGCGACTAGCACGGAGTTGTATGATTACCTCAAATTGCTCTGGGCTCGTGTAGGCAAAACAATGTCACCTATTAGCGGCCAGGAAGTGAAAAAACATAGTACGAGTGACGTAATCGAGTTTGTACTTGGTCTAGGTGAAGGAACACCAGTATATATATGTTATAAACCTATTGCAGATGGAGATCGAGATGTGCTAGAAGTAGCGATGCAAAAGGGCTACAATAGAATATGGAGCGATGGTGAAACACATCGGATGGAGGATGCACTGGGAGATAAGAAACCTAAGGATTTTCATGTATTGGTAGATAGACTCAAAGCTACCCAAGCCGACCAAGATTACAAAAGTAGACTGTCAGACTCCATAGAAACGGCATTTTGGGAGGGTGACGGAGAAACGACTATTATTACTGACACAGAGCAAAAGACCTTTAACAATAAATTTGAGCTGGACGGAATGAGCTTTGAGGAGCCTTCGGTCAACTTACTTAGTTTTAATAATCCCTATGGTGCATGTGGAGAGTGCGAAGGATTTGGGAGTATTATCGGTATAGACCCCGAGTTGGTCATCCCAAATCGTTCGTTATCCATATATGAAAATGCCGTGGCTTGTTGGAAAGGAGAAACTATCAGCCAATGGAAACACCATTTTATTCAGCAAAGTGCTAAATACAACTTCCCCATACACCGAGCCATAAGCGAACTTACTGCTAAGGAGCTTAAGTTACTGTGGAATGGAAAGAAAGATGTGGCGGGATTAGATGACTTTTTTCAGTACTTACAAGAGAATTCTTATAAAATACAGTACCGCGTGATGCTTAGTAAGTATCGTGGTAAAACTACATGCCCAAGTTGCTTGGGAACCCGTATTCGCAAGGATGGTAGCTATGTGAAAATTACCAATCAAGGAACCAATCCTGATTTTATGAAAGATACTAAGCTATCTTCACTCAGTGAAATATTATTGCTCAATTTAGAGCAAGCTACTGAGTTTTTTCAAAAACTAAAACTGGAAAATCAAGCGAAGGAAATTGCCAAACCTATATTGGTAGAAATCAATAATAGACTGGACTACTTAATGCGTGTAGGATTGAGCTACCTTGGCTTGAATAGATTGAGTAATTCACTCAGTGGAGGGGAGAGTCAGCGTATTAATTTGGCAACTTCCTTAGGCAGTAGCTTGGTGGGCAGTAGTTATATTCTTGATGAGCCAAGTATTGGTTTGCATAGTAAAGATACCGAACGTCTTATTTCAGTATTGCACGACCTTAAGGAAAAAGGCAATACTGTAGTAGTAGTGGAACACGATGAGGATATGATGCGTACGGCAGATTATCTTGTAGATATGGGACCAGAGGCGGGGCACTTAGGTGGTGAGGTTGTTTTTGCTGGACACTACATCGATCTCAAAGGCAAGGACACACTTACGGCCAAGTATTTGGATGACGTGGAACGCATAGAAATACCGAGCATACGCCGAAAATGGAATAATAAAATTACACTCGTAAAGGCTGCTCAGCACAACTTGAAAGGAGTTACCGTAGACTTTCCACTCAATACACTTACGGTAGTAACAGGAGTGAGCGGGAGTGGTAAAACATCCTTGGTGAAGGGAATATTATACCCCGCAGTACTTCGCGAAACACAGCAGTATAGCACCCAACGTATAGGTGAGGTGAAGGAAATAATGGGTGATTTCAACTCCTTTACTGCAGTGGAACTGGTAGATCAGAATCCGATAGGGAAATCGAGTAGGAGTAACCCGGTAACTTACGTAAAGGCTTATGATGCCATACGCGAGTTGTTTAGTACCATGCCTATTGCCAAACAACGTGGTTACAAGACCAAGCACTTCTCTTTTAACGTAGACGGCGGTAGATGTGATAATTGCCAAGGTGAAGGTGAAGAGGTGGTAGAGATGCAGTTTATGGCCGATTTGCACCTGACCTGCGACGAGTGTGGTGGTAAACGTTTTAAGGAAGAGGTACTTGAGGTTGAGTTTAAGAAAAAGAACATATACGATGTACTGAACCTTACGGTAGAAGAGGCGGTTGACTTTTTTGCAGGGCAAAAGACAATAGTAAATAAACTCCTGCCACTCAAGGAAGTAGGGCTTGGATATGTGAAACTAGGACAAAGTAGCAATAGCTTAAGTGGAGGAGAAGCTCAACGTATAAAACTAGCAACCTTCTTAGCCAAATCACAGAACAAGGACAAGGTGCTCTTCATCTTTGATGAGCCTACTACGGGACTTCATTTTCACGATATTAAGAAGCTGCTTAAGTCGTTCAACGCCTTGGTAGACAAAGGGCATAGTATTGTAGTCATAGAGCACAACTTAGATGTGGTAAAATGTGCTGATTGGGTAATAGACCTGGGTCCAGAAGGAGGCGACAGAGGCGGAGAGCTCGTGTTTACGGGTACTCCCGAGGATATGGTAAAACCTACAGCACTCAAAAAATCGGTGACCGCACAGTTTTTGAAGGAGAAGATGTAATTTTAATATTAGATTCTACTCCTATAACATCGTATAACTTTTTATCTATATACTCTCAATAGTTTGAGACGTATTTATCTTTTATGCTATGCGGGGTAACCCAAAAACAAATAATACTTATCACCAGAAAACAAAACGACACTATTAAATAGCTCGAGCTAAAAGAAATTATTGCAATAACTAAATATTATACCGGGAATTATTGCAGAGTTTCTTATGTGCTTTTTTACTTTTTCTGGTGTTGTAGATGAATAAAGAAAAAACTTTAGGTAGTCCTTTTTCGTATGTATTGTCCTAAACTCTATCATTCTCAAATTCAATCATTCAAAATTTAAGAAACTTTACCTCTCTTCGTCAAACCAAAGCGTATAGTATTTACGGCCATTTTCGTCTTCTCCGCGTTCTATCTTATTACGGTCACCGTGCACGTATACGGAGAAGTTTTTGTCTAGTTTTATTACACTTTTGAAAACGCCCTTTTTCTTATTCACGGCCGTCTCATTCAGATCGAAACTTTCGGGTATACTTACTGCTCGCTCTCGTTGGTAAGATGTAGTATAATCTTGAAAGGTATCTACAATATCAGGTTGCTGCAGCACCACATTGGCAAATTCAGATAGATCAAACTGCTCTTGTTCTTTGAAATAGTCCGCAGACTTATTGAGCATATCTGCTTGGTCTGCCTTGTCTGCCGCAAACTCCTTAGGTAATTCCTTGGTGATAAATTCCTTAGCAAGGTTCATCACTGTTTCGGTTTGATAATAGGCGTCTTCTCGCTGTTTTACGTGTAGAAAGAGGTCAAACCAAAACTTCGCATCACCTCCTTTGTTGGTATTGTCTATCACACTTAGCGTGTAGCCTTTTTCTTTTTCGGAGTTGAATATTATGGCTCCCTTGTCTAGCTTTTTGATGTGTATGCCTTCTTGGCTGCTAATGCTGAAGCTGCCATCCTCCTGCAGCACATCTAAGAAAGTGTCTTTAACTTCCGATTTGAAAAGCCCAATAGCATCTACTGCTTCTCCTTCTAGTAGTACATCTTTGATGTAGGCGACATAAAATTCTCCACCTTTTATTTTGGGATGATTTCCTTGCTCGTATAGGTGTTTAGCAATACTGCGGGAGTGTGCTACTAAGTCCTCTGGGTTGGTGAATATTGCTTCTGCATAGGCAAAGACTTCATTGAGGTTGATGTGAGACTCATGATGGAATCGGTAGTATTCGTTTTCCTTAAATGAAGATAGGAAGTAGGTAAGGAGGTCTTCTTCTACTTCATCGCTATATTGGAGTTTTGTGTTGCCTAGTGTGAGTAGCTCTTCGTTGAATGAGTTTCCTACGTAGTGCAGCACTACATCTTGTATTTTAGTATCTGAGTATGCGAGCATTTTAGTTTATTTCTTTTAGTTTGATGTACAGTATCCCAAAGACCATAGCTAAACCAAAGCTTAGCAGCGTTCCTATGAGCATATATTCTGTTAATTTTCTGTTTTTGGCCTCTGATAGGTCTCCAAAGCGAAAAGCTGATTTAGCGGCTATAAGTAGTCCTATAGCAGACCATTGGTTTAGTATTACAAAGGTAAATACTAATAAACGCTCTAGTATTCCGATGAACTTGCCCGCTGACTGTAATGATTTGTTATTCTCTTTATCTATGTCCTTATCCCAGTTTTGAAGCAGTACACGCATTATAATAGAAGATACCACGGTTGCCATGAGCGTCAGTGTCGCTAGTAGCATGTTATTCGGATTTATGATATCCGTTAGAGGAATAGCTAGTTCTGTGCAGATTATGACGAGCAGGTAGAGTATAGCTATATGCAGTGCTTGGTCTACAAAAAATAGGATTTTAGCATTGCTTTTATTCTGAATATGGAGCTTGCCAAGGTCTATGAGGTAGTGTGATATCACTATGGGAATGGTTATCCATAGGAAGCTGGACTGTAGCAGTAACAATAGCCCAAGAGTACATACCCCATGGATAGCTATATGAATGTATAAATATTTAGACTTCTGTTTGTTGGCCTCCTTATGAGTGACCCATTTGCTAGACTGAAACACGAAATCTCCTAGTACGTGTGCCAATAGCAAGGCAGTGAAGAGTCCTAACATCTTTCGGTTATTCTATATTCAAAATGACGGATTAACTTCATAAGCTCTTGGTATCCAGATCTTTTGAGTCCAGCACTTATATTGCTTTGTGATTTTTTTATTTTTTTAGCCAGTTCTAGCTGACTCATATCTTGATTTTGAAGTGCTGTCTTAAATATGAAAGCATTGGTAGCACTCCAACTATCAGCGGTGAGTAGGCCTAGTCCTATAGCCATATTAATCTCATTATCTAGCTCCGCCCACGGGCTTTTTACCTCTAGAGTGCTTTTTAGAGTATTGAAACAATCTCCAGAATTTTCAAATGCCGTGCCGTTGGATTCTGTAATCTTGGGAGCAGCATACGTTTTATCTCCTATGCCTATAGCTATGCGTACATCCAGTTCTCTGTGCTGCTTTATCTCTGATTTTATAAATAGAGCAGCGTGTAATGCTGCTTTAGCATCTACTTCTAGCTGAAAACTATCGCCTCGGTATATCTCCCATGTTTTAGGCGATTTACCAAATGTGTTGAGTGTCTTCTTCAGTGTTTTTACCCATTCAGATGCATCTACACTTCGTGAATTTACAATGTCACCCGATAGTATTGCTGTTACATCCATTCCTACAAATGTATTTAATTATATGCGAAAAAGCAGATATTATTGATTATATGCGAAAAAGCAGATATTTTGAATTATATGCGAAAAAGCAGATAATTAGGTTTTGGGTGACTACGGACTCAATATGCTTTACTGCATGTTAATTATCTGATTTTTAGGTCGTATTTTGATTTGTTTAATCAATTTTTATTTAACCCGGATTTAGAGGAATTTATTGAAATTTACGTACCCACATAAAACATTATGCCCCAAACTAAAGCTTGAGGGCATAATGGGGGATAATACTGCTCTAATTAAAGAGAGGCAGAAGCCTTAGGTGCAGCATCAAGGATATCTTGACTCACACCTTCAGCAAAATCTTCAAAATTTTTGTTGAACAAACTTGCAAGGTAATTGGCTTTAGTATCATAAGCGGCTGCGTCGACCCATGTGTTTCTTGGGTTTAGCAACTCTGTAGGCACACCTGGTACTTCTTGAGGCATAGCCACACCAAATACAGGGTGATTTTCGTATGATACGTCATCTAGTTTACCATCTAACGCTGCATTGAGCATTGCTCTGGTGTACTTTAGTTTCATACGGCTGCCGGTGCCATAAGCACCTCCGCTCCAGCCTGTATTTACGAGCCATACATTTACATTATTTTCGGTCATCTTAGCAGCTAGCATCTCAGCATACTTACCAGGGTGTAGCGGGATGAATGCCGCACCAAAACACGCTGAGAAAGTAGCTTGCGGTTCATTCACACCTTCCTCAGTACCTGCTACCTTAGCCGTATAGCCGCTTATAAAGTGATACCCAGCCTGACCAGGAGTAAGTTTAGCAATGGGGGGTAATACTCCAAATGCATCTGCAGTTAGAAAAAATATATTCTTAGGTTGTGGTCCCACACTGGGCACGGATATGTTGTCTATATAGTCTATTGGGTACGCACATCGGGTGTTTTGCGTTACGCTTACATCATTGTAGTTCACTACATCAGAATCAGGAAAGAAACGTACGTTTTCTACCAAGGCACCCTCGCGTATAGCATTCCATATCGTTGGTTCATTTTCTTGCGTGAGGTTTATAGTCTTGGCATAGCATCCTCCCTCAAAGTTAAAGATACCATTTTCGCTCCATCCGTGCTCGTCGTCACCTATAAGTTTGCGGTCTGGGTCGGCAGATAGCGTGGTTTTACCTGTGCCTGATAGGCCAAAAAACACAGCAGAATCCCCTCCCTTACCTATGTTGGCTGAGCAATGCATACTGAGTACATCATGCTCAACCGGCAGTGTGAAGTTAAGCACGGAGAATATCCCTTTTTTAATTTCGCCTGTATACCCGCTACCGCCTATGATGTATATTTTCTTGGTGAAATTGATAATGGAGAAATTTTCTTGGCGAGTGCCGTCTCTATCAGGAACGGCCATATAGCTGGGGGCTGCGAGTATGACCCAGTCGGGGCTTATAGTGTGTAGTTCGTTCTCATCTGGTCGTATGAACATATGATGAACAAAAAGATTTTGATAGGCAGTTTCAGTAACTACACGCACTTTCAGACGATAATCTGTATCGGCACATGCGTAGGCATCACGCACAAATATTTCTTTGTCTTGGTAATGGTTGATCACGCGTTCAAGTAGAGCATCAAATTTTTCGCTGTCAAATGGCTGATTGATATCTCCCCACCAAACGCGATTCTTGGTGGTGTCATCTAGTACGGTGAACTTATCTTTGGGGGATCGGCCAGTGAATTTACCAGTGTCTCCTGCTAGAGCACCTGTGCTTGTTATTTTACCTTCACCATTTTCTAACGCTGCATGGAGTAACTCATTTAAGGTGATGTTTTTGTTGATTTTGGAGGCTAAACTAAAAACCCGGTCAGTAATAATATGTGACTTCATTTCTTAATTATTTCGCACGAAAGTAAGGGAGACAATAAGCTATGATTTTTTATAAGGGGGGCTTTATTAATATTTTAGACTTATTTAGACCCATAATAATTTCGGCTCTGGTGTTATGGTATTAGGTACTATAAGGAGTTTAATAACTCAATATAAGCGAGTTGCGGATATATTTGTATTAAAATAAGACTAAGCAGGGTTTACGAGAATGAAAATTGGTTAGCCAATTACATCGTCGTTTTTTTAGCATTATAGCCTTCTTTTATCAAAATTTTGACCACTTGGTCTGCTTTATTGCCTTGTATGATGAATGTTTTTCGGTCTACACTGCCACCCACACCACATTGCTGTTTTACTTTTTTGCATAGAGCTTCTAAGGTTTGTGGGTTGCCTTGATATCCTTCTATTACGGTCACGGTTTTGCCTCCGCGGCCTTTCTTCTCTTTCCTTACGCTCAGTTTTTGAGCATTGGCGGGTAAGTTCACCGTGGGTTTTTCTTTAGCTCCGTCGTTGTCTGATAATACTATAAATCCGTCATCTTCTTGTTGATTTACAAAGAAGGTAGACAAGTCTAGTTTTTGCATTTTCTTTTTGCTCATAAGGGTACCACTATTTTAAGGCTCCTAGGATGAATTTTAATATACTTTTTGTTCTTTAAAATGACCGGTTCTCCATCTATGTGCCACTGCTTTCCACTTCGCTTTATATCTATTTTCGAGGCTTTGTAATAACTTAAGAAGGCATTGTTTTCTTGTTTTTTGCTTTTCAGAAATCGAATAAGTCCTATTACTCGTAGCCACTTGGGCTTACGCATCACGGCTACTTCTAGTAATCCGTCTTGTATATCGGCTGCACTGGCAATTTCAAAATTATTACCCCACTGTGCACCATTAGCAATACTCAGACTAAAAAATGGGAGAGTAGTCTTTACCCCGTCTAAGGTAAGGGTTACCTCTTTTTCGGTTCTATCACCAAATGATTCGAGTATCGTTTTGGCATAACCTCTCAACCCACGGATACCTCCTGCACCAAATTTGTGAGCTACTTCCGCTTCAAATCCAGCTCCGGCTACATTGATAAAAAAATGGCCATCGACTTCGGCCGTGTCTATGTACACTACCTTGCCATTCATAGCAATGTCTACAGCAGCATTAATATTTCTCGGAATATTCAGAAAGCGAGCTAGTCCATCGCCTGATCCTTTAGGGATTACGGCAAGTATCTTATTCTGCTCATTAGCTCTTTTTGCAACGGTATTTACCGTGCCGTCTCCTCCTATAGCTACTAGTTTGTCAAAGGAAGTGGTATCATAATCATCAAATTCGCGTATATCAACAAAAAAGAAGTCTATGCCTTGAGGTATGAGTTCGGTTATTTGATTGACGACCAAGGGCTCAAATTTCTTTCCTGCTTTTTTGTTGTATACGAAGAGGATATTCATGATCGTGATTGTTCTGCCGATGCTATCATTTGTTCTATCCCGGGTAAATTTACTGCATTCAAACAAGAAATATTTATTCGCTTCATTTCTTCAAGCTTGCTTTGATTCTTACTTTCAGATGAAACAGAATAGTTATACCACTTGAGTACTATTTGAACAACAATGCCCAATAAATCTTCTGAACCAAAGTTTGAACTGTGATTGTTTTCTTCAATCGCTATTAGATGTTCTATTTCACTAGATGTAAAATCTGGGTATTCAGCTAATAACTTATTGTAATAGTAGGTCTCCCTTTTTTTGCCGATTTCAAGAATAGATGATTTAACGCTATTTAGTATATCCATAAAATCGGAGCCTTTGTTAAGATAACGCTGACCATCGGTAAAATCATTTAGATCGTTAACGCCCCGTCTTACTACTTCTTCATCAGAAAGACTCAAACTTCTACTTTCGTGCAATAGCATGTTTTGCTGCAGCTATTACATCTTTTACACCTAGGCCGTATTTTTCTAATAGTTCTTCTGGCTTACCACTTTCTCCAAAACTGTCATTCACTGCAACCATCTCTACTGGAAGTGGCGTATGACGAGCGAGTAGCTGACATATACTATCTCCTAGGCCACCGTTCATTTGATGTTCTTCAGCAGTTACAGCACATTTGGTGTTGGCTACGGCATCTAGTATCGCTTTATTGTCTAAAGGCTTTATCGTATGAATATTAATCACTTCGGCTGAGATACCCTCTTCAGCCAATGCCTTGGCTGCTTCTAGTGAGTTCCATACGAGATGTCCCGTTGCAAATATGGTAACATCTGTACCTGGCCTCATATGCAAAGCCTTACCGATTTCGAAGCTACCAGTCTCCGTAAATATGGGCCATTTTGGTCTTCCAAATCGGAGATAAACAGGTCCTTGGTGGTCTGCTATTTTTATCGTTGCTTCTTTCGTTTGGTTGTAGTCACACGGATTGATAACGGTCATTCCTGGTAGCATTTTCATCAGACCAATGTCTTCTAATATTTGATGTGTAGCACCATCCTCACCTAAGGTTAGACCTGCGTGTGAAGCACATATTTTTACATTTTTATCACTGTAAGCGACAGACTGACGAATTTGGTCATATACTCTACCCGTAGAAAAATTGGCAAATGTTCCGGTATAAGGGATTTTACCTGCCGTAGCTAGACCAGCTGCCATGCTGATCATATTGGCTTCAGCAATACCTACCTGGAAAAAACGCTCAGGATGAGCATCCTGAAATTTGTTCATTTTGAGCGAACCTGTAAGGTCTGCACACAAACCAACTACGTTATTGTTTTTTTGTGCTACCTCGTATAGGCCATCTCCAAATCCTGATCGTGTATCTTTCTTTTCCATATGGGTTAGGTGTATTGTTTTAGTTCTTTTTTTGAATTATCTGAGTGTTATATGTTTCATTTCACCAGATTTTATGGTGAAGTTGGTTGTTTTTGTGCTTAAAGTTTCTTTAGTAGCCGTAGCTCTGTATATCAACTGGTAATCTCCGGGTTGAAGTACAGTTACATTTTTCTGGAGACCTAACTTCAAGACTTTGACCAATTCTGTTTCTCCTTTGTGGATACGGAAGATTCCTATTTCATATTTGCCACGAGTTATTACGTTCAGCTTACCCGGTTGTTGTACTTGTAGGGTGGTAGCCTTATCTTGGACTATACTTATGCTTTCTTGCGTAATACGTGGTAGAGTTAGTAGTTCTAGTTTATAGTCCCCCACAATATACTTTTGCTCGTAGTTAAATTCTTGCACATTGATGATAGCCCCTGTTTTTTTGTCAATAATCAATCCTTGTAGTTTGCTGTAATTGGTAACACCATTTATTTCAAATTTGAGCTTACCTTGTGGAGCATCTATGGCGATGGTATTGTGTTTTCCGGCTGTAAGTTCTATATCTTTTTTTACAACAGGTGGAACTGTATGCACGGTGATGTTATACTTGTAGCTAGGGTCTATATATAGCGTATCAGGATTGCCTCTATAATCAAGAGTGTGAAAATAGTTATAAATCACCCTATCCGTAGCCGCGTCTGTAAACGTCATATTTACATCGGTCTCGGTGGGTTTTCCGTAGCTATCGAGTAAGTTTACTTGAGTACTTGTATTATTAATTGCCTGACTGATTACTACATTGAGAACCTCGCTAAAATCCTCTTCCGTCTCCGCTTCGAAATATCGTCCTACACAATCAAACTGAGCCTTGAATTCTACACTCAACCCAATCCCAATAACGAACGGTCTCAGTATTACACCTTGCTTTTGCAGTGCTAGTGATACTGCACACGGGTCACCATCACATTCTTCTATACCATCGGTTATGAGAATAATAATGTTTCTAACTCCGGAAGTTTTCGGGAAATCATAAGCAGCTTCTTGCAGTGAGTAAGCTATGAGGGTTGTTCCTTTTGGTCTTATACTTTTTATACGTTCTTTTATATCGCTATGATTATTAGGACTAAAAGGAACTTCTAACTTGGTGTCTTTGCAGTTGTGTTCCGTTTTTTGGCTCTGGTGACCGTACACCCGCAAGGCAATTTCCAAGTCTTCTTGATACTGCAAGCTGTCCACCATTCTGCTTAGCATTCTTTTAGCAACTGTGATGCGATTATCTTTACCCATTTTGGCGTACATACTACCACTCGCGTCTAGTACGAAGAGAATCCTTGTCTTGGGTGGTTGAGCATAACCATTAGCTGCAACAAGAAGAATGAGAAGAATACTTGCTATGTTAAAAAATCTAGGCATAATGCTAAGCTTGCGTCAAAAATCGTGCTATGCTTTTAGTAATCGCCTATAGTAGAAGGGTTTTGAGCTAAGGCACTTTCTAGTTGTTCATCATTAGGGGCTATGCCATGCCATTTGTGACTTCCCATCATAAAGTCTATTCCGTTACCCATTTCTGTTTCCATTAATATACAGATTGGTTTGCCATTGCCACTGAGTACCCCAGCTTTGCTTAAGGTTTCTTCTACGTCATTGAGGTCATTTCCGTTCATAGAGATGACATTCCATCCGAACGCTTCAAATTTTGAGCGGAGTTCTACAAAACCCATAATATCCTTGGTATCTCCGTCTATCTGTCTTCCGTTTACATCCACAGTAGCTATAAGATTGTCTACTTTTTTGTGAGCTGCGTACATTATAGCTTCCCATATTTGTCCTTCTTGTAGCTCTCCATCACCCATTAGTACATAAACGAGCTTATTATCTTTATCTAGTTTTTTAGCTTGAGCTAATCCTGCCGCTACAGATAATCCTTGGCCAAGCGAGCCACTGGCTACTCGCACACCAGGTAATCCTTCGTGAGTAGTAGGGTGACCTTGTAATCGTGTATCTAGCTTTCTAAAAGAGCCCAATTCGGAAACAGGAAAATAGCCACTATGGGCCAGTGCACTATAGTATACAGGAGATATATGCCCGTTTGACAGTATGAATATATCTTCATCTTTGCCATCCATCTGAAAATCAGTAGGATTATGTCTCAAAACATTTTGGTACAGTACCGTAAAAAACTCAGCACAGCCAAGTGAGCCTCCGGGGTGTCCAGATTGTACACCGTGTACCATTCTTACTATATCTCTGCGGGTTTGAGCAACGTGATTTTCGAGCTCCGTTATTGATTTTGGCATATTAATTCCATCAAAGGTGGGTTAAATTCAGTTTTTATAAAATCTTTGTGGAAACTTCTTGGAAAAGTAACCGTGGCGAGAGAAATAATAGAGATAGGGGTATCCATAGAGGAATATCATCAACACACTGATAATCTGAATGATTGGCTACAAAAAAAACTCGAACTAAAGACTCATAATCTTAACGATATAATGATTCTAAAAAAGTCTATGGACGCTCGTAAGTCTCAAATTAAATACAATCTTAGACTAGAGGTATTTACAGGCGGAGATTTTCCAGATTCGATTACTCCTCCTCATTACAAAGAGGTAAATGAAAATAAGACCGTACATATTATAGGTTTTGGACCAGCGGGTATTTTTGCAGCATTACAATGTTTGCAATATGGTGTGAAGCCCATTGTTATAGAGCGAGGAAAGGCGGTTAAAGAGCGAAGAAGAGATGTGGCTGAGCTCAATCGCGAAGGGGTAATGAATCCAGAGTCAAATTACTGCTATGGCGAGGGAGGAGCAGGTACTTTTTCCGATGGAAAGCTCTATACACGTTCATTGAAAAGAGGGAAGATTAAAGAAATATTAGAGCTATTTGTTATGCACGGTGCCAATGAGAATATTCTTTATGAAGCTCACCCTCATATTGGTACGAATAAGTTGCCAGGTATCATAGAGCGGCTCAGAACTACGATCTTAGAAAAAGGGGGAGAGGTTCGTTTTGAGAGTAAACTAACAGACATAGAGCACAATGGTTCTCAGGTTACTCAAATTGCCGTAAATGGACATTGGGAAAAGTGTCAAAATGTGATTCTAGCTACGGGGCATTCAGCTCGTGATATTTATGAACTATTAGATAAGAGAGAGATAACAATAGAGGCCAAGCCCTTTGCCATGGGTTATCGCATAGAACATCCGCAAAGGCTCATAAATCATATACAATATCACAATGATCGAAATGTTTCCCTGCTGCCGCCAGCTAGTTACAGTCTAGTGGCTCAAGTAAAGGGCAAGGGAGCATTTTCGTTTTGTATGTGTCCCGGAGGGATAATAGCACCTGCGGCTACTTCGGATGGCGAAGTAGTAGTGAATGGTTGGAGCCCGAGTAAGCGAAACGGTAAATTTGCAAACAGTGGGTGGGTAACAGAGATAGGAGAAGAGGAGTGGCTAGCGTACAAATCGCATGGTGCGTTAGCAGGTCTTGCTTTTCAGAAAGACATTGAGCATAAGGCATTTGAAATGGGAGGTGGTGATTTTAAAGTTCCCGCCCAAAATTTAACAGATTTGTTAGCTAATAAGAAGAGCGAGCAGTTGAATTCTTGTAGCTATCACCCCGGACTTACCAGTGTCAATCTAAATACACTTTATCCCGAAACAGTGTCGCACAGATTACGAGAGGGGCTGCGAGCAATGACCAAAAAACTGAAAGGTTTTGATAGTGATATGGCTATAATTACGGCCCCAGAGAGTAGGACAAGTGCTCCTGTCCGAATTCCAAGAACTAAGGAAATGTGCCACGTGCAATTGTCTAATTTATATCCTTGTGGTGAAGGGGCAGGTTATGCAGGTGGTATTATAAGTGCAGCTTTGGACGGAGTAAGAGTAGTGAAAGCTATACACTGATTAGTGAAAGCGTGATAACATAGTGGTGGGATTGCCTAGAAGTACAAATAAAATTGTGTAAATTTAGATCGAAATTTATAATCAATTGAAGACTACCCTTTAGTGGTATACGTGTGATTTTTTTTTTAAACTTCCCATAGCTTTCTAGGATTGAGGACTAACAATTAGTCAGGGCTGATTCGACGGTAGAAGAGTCACTTTGTATAGCTTTGACTCCTTGGTAGACATCAATATGTTTGCGACGTGAAGCTTTAAAGCTCAATGGTGTTCAACCTCCAAATGATTGATGAGGGTGTCCACTATTTTATTGTTTTTGCCATTTATTACTTTTAATCTTCAACTGTGAGAAGTTCTCGAAAACATATGCATCAAGCACATCTTCTCTAAAGGTGCGATTAAATTGTTCTATATATCCATTCTGATAGGGCTTCCCAGGCTTTTCGTTTGGCAGAAGGCCTACTGCCAACTTGGGCGAGGACTACATTTGTACAGCCAGAGTATTGCCCCCAAGAAAAGAAACCAAAGCAAGGTAATAAATTGCCACAAGAATTATTGCTCCTATCTATACCGGTCGTTCAATCCTTTGCCTTCTAAAATCATTGGGATAATTTTATCTAGTCGTTTTTGCTTAGTAGCTGGTTGCTTGGCGGAAGAGATATGATTGGCGTATTCTTTTTGTTTGCCAGGAGTGAGGTTGTAAAAGGCTTTGCCCAAATCGGTATGTGTAGCGAGTAGTTCCTTGAGCTCTGTGGGTAACGCATAACTGGTGTTTCGCTCTACCTTTAATTCTAATCCTGCTTTTTGATTATCGATAGCCTCTAGCACGTAGGTTTTAACGAGGTCTGCGTCTATATGAGGTGCTGTAAATTTCCAGTGCCTCATCGCCTTGGTTTTTCCCTCTTGAGCATTACTCAGCACACTCGCTTCGTCTCGTAGAAATACTCCTTGAAAAAACCAAATGGCATAGTGCTCCTTGAACGATCCTAGAGCAACTACATTCTTACCACCCAAGGTATAAGTGGGGAAGGCCCACTTAAAAGTCTCGGTAAGTCCACAGCTCATTATGATGGTTCTTAGTGTATTCAGTTGAGCTTTGTGATGGGCGTTTACTTCCCAAAACTCATCGAGTGATTTTGACATCTTCATGTGCCAAATATATTAAAAATGAATCCAGTGAGCTCTTATACCCTCATTGGTATGATACTCTAAGACGGGCATAGGGAATTTGATACAGTTGGCAACTACCAGTAGTGCTCGCACACCTTTTCGTTTGGTTTTGATGCGTGTTAAGTCAATGTCGGGCGAGAGGTAAAACTGCCTGCTACGCTTGAAAATAGACGTATAGTCATATTCTATATCATCACTGATAAATGTATTATCTGTACCACCTACCATACCATCTGCTCCGTATCCTGCGGCTACATTGAGCCACGCGGGCCATTTGCTATCCTTTTTCATAAAAGACTTCACATTAGCACTTAGCCAATAGGTTTGTGCATTGTAATCTTTGAGCATACGCTCGGGCAGGTTGCTGCCAAGTGCATTGGGACGGTGCTGCGGATATTGAGATGCGGAGTAGGAGTATTTCATCCATATACGTTGCTCATCCCACAATAAGCTTTGAGATATGGCTAATCCAGAACCGACAGTATTGGCGGCTATATCACCATGACTAGCTCCCCATCCGGTGGAGAAACCATCTAGAACTTCTACCCCTGTTTGTATCAGAAAGCCGAATGACCCACCGATGATGGAGTATTGTTTTTTGGAGTATCCTGCCCATTTCATCATTTCGATACCTGCAACTCCTTCATAGTAACAAGAGAAAGAATGACCCACTTTGTCCATTTGTAGCCACTGCTTGTTGTCATTAAAAAAATGAAATTTTTCGAAAGGGTAGTCCTTATACCACAAGGAGTAAAGCCCAATCATAGTGCCACTGTAGGCTGCTACGTTTCCGCCTACAACTATTTGTTTCCTGAGTTTGTAATCTATGGTACTAGAATCTTGAGCACTGCATATAGATACAATGACCAAACATAAGACAGTTAAGACCTGATTACGCCAATATGGTATTTTTGGTAGCATCTAGTATAGCAATAGTATCGGCAGGAGTGGCAGCTTGAGCATATACGCGTAGTAAAGGCTCTGTACCACTCGGGCGTATCATTACCCAGCTATCATCACTCAAGATGAATTTGTAACCATCTACTGTCTCAGTACCCGTCACGCCGTAAGACCCAAATTGCGTGTAGCCAGCAACTTTACATTTATCTATGATGGCAACTTTTTGCTCCTCGGGCATACGCAAGTCGTATCTCTCCATAGCAAACGAACCAATGAGGTCATAAATTTCTTGAATTAGCTCATCCAGGCTCTTACCAGTTTTGGCCATGTATTCCCATATGATAAGGCCCATCCATATACCGTCACGCTCAGGAATATGGGTACTTACAGCAATACCACCGCTTTCTTCACCACCAAGTAGACTTTCGTTTTCTATCATCTCCTTGCAGATGTACTTGAAACCAATTTTGGTGACGTGATTGTCTATCCCGTAATGGTCACATAGGTTTTTAATCTTAGATGTACAGCTAAAACTGTTGTACACGGCTCCTTTTACGCCCTTGTGCTCTACAAGGTAACGTATCAAAAGAAGTATGATATGATGTGAATCTACAAATTCACCTTTGGCATTGAATAGGCCAATACGGTCAGCATCACCATCAGTAGCAAGGCCACAGTCTATGTCGGAATTGGCAATAAGCTCTGCAAATGGCTTTAGGTTACGAGCGATAGGCTCCGGAGCTTGTCCCATAAAACTAGGATTGTACTCGGCGTTTAATAAGGTAGCATCAGGAAAAAGACGACGTACCACATTTTGTCCGGCACCATACATCGCGTCATAACCTAACTTGATACCGCTGTTTTTAATTCCTTCTATATCAAAGTTGGCGTATACGTGATCTATATACTCTTGTTCCATATCAATCAGCTCCACCATGGCGTGATTTTTCAGGGTATCGAATGGGATATGTTCAAAACTGTGACTTTCGGGTATTAATGCTTCTACGGCATCTATTTCTGCTTGTACGGCAGGGCCACCGTAGTGTGCTTTTATTTTGAAGCCGTTGTATGATGGTGGATTGTGACTTGCTGTTATCACTATACCTGCATAGGCATTATGAGTAAGCGATGATAAGGAAACCATTGGTGTAGACACGAATCCATCTGAGGTATAGACTTTGATACCTTGAGCAACGAGTACAGAAATAGTTACTTCAGTAAATAATTCACCCCCAAATCGGCAGTCGTATCCAACTACTGCGGTATGATTGTCTCCTTTGCTTTTTATCCAAGCAGCTGTAGCATAAGCCACACGAGCTACGTTATCGGTTGTATATTCCTGAGCTATGATTGCTCTCCATCCATCTGTTCCAAATTTTATTGTTGTCATTATTCGTTTATTTTATTCCACGGCTTGGTGAGTAATGCATTGTAAAACTCTTCTGACCGCGGTGGTTCTATTTCTTGGCTATTTATTTTTTCGAGTACAAAGTCAAAGCGTTTTTCGCTCAGATACTCTTGTAATCCTCTGAAGTTAATTTTCATGTCTAGTTCATCAAGTTCATTTTCTGAAAGGATTATACTGTGCCTATCTATGAACAGTTCTATCCCCTTTACTGATTGTAAGGGAATAGAGTTGGTTTTTTGCCATTGTTCTATGATGGTAATATTATCTATGGACCATGGTTCTAATGCAATGTGACTGAAATGTTTGTCACTATCTGCGTTTAGTATAATTTGTTTGTTGCTATTTACATACCGTTGAAGAGATTTGTAAAAGACGGCGTTTTCCGTGTTGCTATTGATAGTAGGAGGAAGAATCCTATAAGCGATTTGCTTATTTGTAGTTGGTTTGTAAAACTCTCTGAAAACGCGGGATTGGAATAGAGCTTGCTGCTGGATATCATTTAGTAGTCGTCTGTTGCTGTGGTAGTTAGATTCATCCCAATGCACTAAGTTGAAGCCAAACTGTTTACTCTGTAAAGCATTCCAATAGGTTAGGTCATCGCCTCCATTTGCGTTGGTAGCAATTTTCTCCGTTCTAAGCAAGACTATAACGTCTTGCACATCTATAAAACCAAAGGTTAACAGGGTTCCATCATTAGCATTGCCTGTGAACGAAAATCCAGATATATCAAAGGTAAAGTGTCGTTGCAGCAGTTGCCACTCCTCGTGAATGAATAAATTGGAACCAACAACAAACGGACTTTTAGATTTTTTTTCTAGCTCTATAAATGCTTGCCCGCCGAGAACCTTTTCTTTTTTCTCATTTTCCCAAATGGGGACATCACCAGTCACGATACGCGGGTACAAAAGCTCAGACAAACCAGTTACAATATTAAATCCTATACTGTCTGTTTGCATCGCACTAGTCGCGTATAATAATGCTTTGTTCGTACCGTAACTATTAGGTGCGATACTTTTTGGGGAAGAGCCACACCCATAGACTATAAGAAGGCAGAGAATGGATAAAAATTTAAGTAAACGCATTCTCGCGGGTTATTTCCATTCCAAGTATAAGTAAGTGTATGTCGTGTGTACCTTCATAAGTCACCACGCTTTCCAGGTTCATCATATGTCTCATCATAGGGTATTCACCCGTGATGCCCATGCCACCGTGCATTTGCCGTGCTTCTCTTGCTATGTTCATAGCTATCTCTACGTTGTTTCGTTTTGCAAGAGATATTTGAGCGGGAGTTGCTTTACCGTTATTCATCAGATGGCCTAGTCGCCAGCATACAAGTTGTGCTTTGGTAATTTCGGTAAGCATTTCGGCTAATTTCTTTTGTTGTAGCTGAAAACCACCTATTGGTTTACCAAATTGATGCCTCTCCGCAGCATAATTTTTGGCACTTTCGTAGCAATCCATTGCTGCACCCAGAGCACCCCAACTTATTCCGTATCTAGCGGAATTAAGGCACGTAAGTGGCCCTTTTAATCCAGATACCCCTGGGAGAATATTTGATTTTGGTACACGTACATTATTGAACACAAGCTCACCAGTGCAACTAGCTCTCAGGCTCCATTTACCGTGTGTTTCGGGCGTGGTAAAACCTTCCATACCACGTTCTACGATAACGCCGTGTACGATACCCTCTGGATTTTTGGCCCACACTACAGCTACATCTGCTTGAGGAGCGTTGCTTATCCAAAGTTTGGCTCCGTTTAAAATGATATCATCTCCATCTTCTGTATACCGCGTTGTCATTCCGTTGGGATTACTACCGTGATCGGGTTCAGTAAGGCCAAAACAGCCCAACATCTCTCCACTGCCTAATTTTGGTAAGAATTTACGCTTTTGTTCTTCGCTACCAAACTTATGAAGAGGATACATTACTAGAGAACCTTGCACGCTAGCAGTAGAGCGAATACCGCTATCGCAGCGTTCTAACTCTTGCATGGCGAGTCCATAACTGATGTAATCCAATCCGCCTCCGCCGTACTCTGAGGGTATCTGAGGACCAAAGCATCCTACTTCGCCCAATTGCTTTACAATGTGTGATGGGAAGTAATTATTTTGAGCACAAGACTCGATGATAGGCGATAATTCTTTTTTCACATAAGAGCGTACACTATCACGCACCATTTTATGTTCTTCCGTCAGAAGATCATCTATTTCATAAAAGTCAGGATGAGAGAAAGTATCTCTTCCTTTATTTTCTTCCCTTAAAGCGTTTAATTCTTCCGTTGTCATTGCAATATTTGATAACTTTGCAAATGTAAAATTAATAACGAACATCAGGGAGTAATGAGTGACAGTTTAGAAACTATACTATCTATAGAGGATATACGCATTAAGGCATATCACGGGTGGTACGCGGCAGAGCGAAAGATAGGAGGAATGTATCGTATTTCTGTTAGAATTTATTCTCAATGTACGTTATCTGAAAACTTTGACGACATAGAGGATAGTATAAACTATGAAGATATACATGCGATAATCATTCGACAGATGAAGCAAGAGTTTAGGCTCATAGAGACGTGTTGCAAGGCATTGTGGAATGAACTAAAACAGCTCTCGCCTTATGATAAATGGGAGGTGAGTCTTGTAAAAGAAGACGTTCCTATAAAACACGTAGGTAGCACTACCTTCTGTATAAAAGGTTAGTATGATGAGTGTTTTAACTATTTGTTTAAATTCTTCATCATTTTCAAGTTTAGTGAAGGTATGAATTCTCCATAAATGGCTACTTTCGTGGGCTTAATTAAAGTATTATAGTTTAAAAAAAATACAATGGGAACATTAATAATGGCAGGCCAGCTTATCTTGGCCCTAGCAATATTAGTATCACTTCACGAGTGGGGGCATTATATCGCTTCTCGTAGTTTTGGTATTCGCGTAGAAAAATTCTTTATCTTTTTTGATGCGTGGGGAATCAAGCTATTTAGTAAAAAAATAGGGGATACCGAGTGGGGTATAGGATGGCTTCCATTAGGCGGTTATGTGAAAATAAGTGGAATGATAGACGAGAGTTTGGATGAAGAGCAACTGGCATCTGAGCCAGAAGACCACGAGTTTAGAAGCAAACCAGCTTGGCAGCGACTTATCGTGATGATAGGCGGTGTTACAGTTAACTTCATTTTGGGTATTCTCATTTTTGCAGGGTCTCTTTTTTACTATGGTGAGGTGAAATTACCAAATGCAGCAGTACTTGAAAAAGGTGGAGTATATGTATACGGTGTAGGAGAGAGCACAGGTATGAAGACTGGTGACAGAATAGTTGCAGTAAATGGTACCAGGGCAGAAAACTTTTTAGATCTATTTGATCCTATCAATTATATTCGAGAAGGTTTAACATATACGGTGCTGAGAGATGGAACCGAAGTGGAATTGACTATAGCAGATAGTACCCGAAAGAAAATATTAGAAAGTAGAGGAAGCCTACGTTTATTCGATTTTAGAAAAACGGCAAGAGTAGGCGATTTTGACATGTTCGATGATCCGGAAGAGAGTAATGCTTTCAAAGCAGGATTGTTGCAAAATGATGTCATTGTTGCTATAGATAGCACACCACTCAAGTATTATGATGAATTGAGTGCATTGCTTGCACCATACAAAAGCAAAATAGCACCTATTGTAGTAGAGAGGGATGGGGCTAAACAGACTTTAAGAGTAGAGGTAGATAGCACAGGAAGAATAAGTGTTCCTCCTTCTGCTTTTGCACAGTATACGGCAGATACAGTCCATCTTAGTTATGGATTTTTCGAGTCTTTTCCCAAAGGATCCAGAAAAGGAACCAATGCTTTGTGGGTGAATATTGTTGCCTTTGGCGAAATGTTCAAAGGAAAACTGAACCCCGTGAATTCTGTGAGTGGCCCTATCGGTATTGCTAAGATTTTTGGTCCTACGTGGAACTGGCAACGCTTCTGGGAGATTACGGGAATGTTATCATTCATACTTGCATTTATGAATTTATTGCCTATTCCAGCTTTAGATGGTGGTCACGTACTTTTCTTGCTTATTGAGATTGTAAGACGCAAGCCATTGCCTGAAAAAGTGATGTATTACTTCCAAGTAGTAGGAATGGTTATGCTATTTGCACTTATGGCATTCATTATTTTTATCGATTTCTTTAATGCACTCTTTCGTTAGGGAAAGTGAGTACAAGCTATTTCGAGTTTTATAACCTAGAGGAGCAATTCTTCATTGATGAATCATCGCTCAAGCAGACGTATCTGAAGCTGAGCAAGGAACATCATCCCGATTTTTATATTGATGATGAAGAAAAGTATGATGCGGCATTAGAACTTACGAGTACCAATAACATGGCGTTCAAAGTACTCAAATCATTAGATAATCGCATACCTTACATCTTAAGATTAAATAATACATTAACGGATAAGGATAATAATCTTCCGTCTGAGTTTCTAATGGAAATGATGGATGTAAATGAGGAGATAATGGACTTGAAAATGGATTTTGATGCTGATAAACTCCGAAGGGTGAAAAATCAAGTTGATGGATTAAGCCAAGAGTGGAATCAAAAAATTAAGTCATTGGCAAAGCTGGCCGATTCACAAAAAGGGGAGGAGAGAGGTTATACTCTTAAAAAGATTAAAGAATTTTATTTAAAACGAAAGTATGTGTTGCGATTAATCGAAAGTCTGAATACTTTCGCACCGCATTAGTCCAATACACATGCCCAGATGGCGGAATTGGTAGACGCGTCGGTCTCAAACACCGATGCCGCAAGGCGTGCCGGTTCGACCCCGGCTCTGGGTACAAAACCTCTCGATTTTTTCGGGAGGTTTTTTTTATGTCGTGGCGGCCCTTTTTAGTCTGTCAGCAATTGCCCTGCCTATGCCTTCTAGCTTTACGTGTTCTATGAGAATTACATCAACATCACTCTTATCAGCTTCTCGCATCGTATAGAATAGATTAGTGGCAATCTCCGATAAATTATAGTTGTTAGATAAAAGTAAAAATGGACAATCTACGGGTTTATGCTCATACAATAGGGCAATAGCGTTATCGTTCTTATTCTTGCTCAGCCATTCATTAATGGAGTTCACGACTAAGAGCTTTTTTGAAGTAGCATAGTGCTTTTTGAGTTGTCCTGGTGACTGTATTTCCTTATTCGTATTACGCCGCACCGCTAAACCTATTCCGCTAATGTCTTCACGAGTTATACCTCCTTCTCGCAAGAGAACAACACTAGAATCCTGAATAGCGACGATGGTACTTTCTACACCTATATGGCATCTTCCACCATCTAGTACGTAGTCTATTTCGTTGCCTATGGTAGACTCTACGTGCAAGGCAGTAGTTGGGCTCACCGTGTTTGATATATTAGCACTTGGAGCGGCGAGTGGGAAATCAAGACTTTGCAGTAAGGATAACGTAAGTGGGTGATTAGGCACACGTACAACAACCATATCGGATCCAGCGGTTATAATATCGGGGACAAGGCTACTTTTAGGTAAAAGTACGCTCATACTCCCAGGCCAAAAGGTTTGAGCTAGCTTATCTGCGAGAGGAGGCCAAACGCTTATGTATTTTTTCGCTTGCTCTATACTCGCACAATGTAAGATAAGCGGATTGAACGTTGGCCTATTTTTTACGCGGTATATTTCTGCTACAGCTTCTGGATTTAGTGCATTTGCCGCTAGTCCGTATACCGTTTCTGTAGGTATACCTACTAACTTGCCTTGTTGTAATAGTGATGCAGCACGTGCAACATCAGTTCCTATCATTTCTTATCTCGTTTCAGATCAAACTTATCTATCTTGTTGTACAAGTGACTTCGCTGTATCTCTATCTCTGCTGCGGTTTTTGCCACGTTCCAGTTGTTTTTCTTCAGCTTAGCATCGATAAACATCTTTTCCGCGTAATCTTTGAAGTCTTGGAAACGACTAAACTCAGTTACGGCATCTATCGTACCCGGTTTTTTCTTGCCATTATTGGCATACATCTGCACATCGTCCTCTGTGATTTTTTGGTCGCATAGTATGATGAGTCGTTCTATAATATTACGTAGTTCTCTAATGTTACCACTCCAGTATATGTTTTTGAGGGCGTCCATTGCCCCAGCGGTAATTTGTTTTTTGTTTACGCCATTATCTTGGCATATTTCTTCCATAAACTTCTCAGCCAAGGTTGGGATATCGCTTACACGCTCATTCAGGGTCGGTACGTGAATTACAATTACGGAGATACGGTGGTACAAGTCTTCGCGGAAGTTGCCGTCGGCTATTTCCTGCATAAGGTTCTTGTTGGTAGCGGCCACTATTCTTACATCTACAGTTATGTCCTTCTCGCCACCTACTCTGTTTATTTTATTCTCTTGCAAGGCACGCAGTACCTTAGCCTGGGCGGAGAGAGACATGTCTCCAATTTCGTCTAAGAAGAGTGTTCCACCGTTGGCTTTTTCAAATTTCCCGAGTTTTTGCTTGTGAGCGGAAGTAAATGAGCCTTTCTCATGACCGAATAGTTCACTCTCTATCAGCTCGCTAGGTATTGCCGCACAGTTTACTTCTATGAGTGGTTTGTCCGCTCTATTGCTTTTTTCATGTAACCATCTTGCTACGAGTTCTTTACCTGTGCCATTTTCTCCCGTAATCATCACTCGAGCATCGGTAGGAGCTACCTTTTCTATGGTCTTCTTTATTTTCTTAATACTTGGAGCATCACCTACTATTTCACGTGTTTTGGTTATTTTACGCTTTAGTACTTTGGTTTCTATCACCAGACTATTTTTGTCTACAGCATTTCTTACTGTGATAAGTAGTTTGTTGAGGTCTGGTGGTTTATTGATAAAATCAAAGGCTCCTTTCTTGGTAGCTTCTACAGCAGTTTCGGTAGTACCGTGACCACTTATCATAATAAACGGAAGCTCCGGAGCGATTTCTTTGGCTTTTTCTAGTAGCTCTAGCCCATCCAGCTTAGGCATTTTGATGTCGGCTAATACCGCATCGTAATTAAACTTTTTGATTAAATCAAAAGCTTTTTCACCATCTTGAGCTTCCTCTATCTCATACCCTTCATATTCTAAGATTTCTCTTAGCGTTTCGCGTATGCTTTGTTCGTCGTCTACAATTAAAATTCTTGCCATACCAATTATTTCTAAATAAGTTAAACTAAAAAAATGCAAAACTATAAGCCGGGTTCTGTCTACTCACCGAGGTGAGGAGCTTATCATTTATCTACGCTACCTACCCTCTATAGTCTCTAGCAAGCCAGAGTCGGACGAGTAGCCCTCAACCTATAGTTTACTTGGTATTACAACGTGCAAGGTTTGTACCAAACGAATGTTACCACCCGAGCGTGTGAGCTCTTACCTCACTTTTTCACCCTTACCTCAAAAAAAATGAGGCGGTTATTTTCTGCTACCCTTTCTGTTACAGTGGCATTTCTGCCGCTGTACCCTCTGTTTCTAGAGGTGCACTACTCTATGTTGCCCGGACTTTCCTCCCTCCCGATAAATCAGGACAGCGATAAGCCGTTTTGCAGCACAAATGTACAATATTTTGAACGGTATTATGTATAAGCGTTTATTAACGGGATATGAACAGGCAAAAATGTGCGGCTACAGCTCCAAAGAAATATACACAGGAAAATGGTCGCTATAACCACCTAGGTATTTTCTGCCTCCAAAGGTACGTAGGGGAGAACCTTCGTACTTGTTGCCGTGCTGCTCAAGCCAGTATTCATTTTTGATGCTAGCAGAATTATGCTGGTAGTGAAGACCAGTAGTATCTGCTAACAAGGCGTTAGATATCATAATCTGATCTAACATGTCCCAATAACTGCGATACTTATAGCTCCCCAAACCTTGTTGTTCTAGCTCACAAAAAGCATTGAAGAGCTGTGTAGCTTTTACGCTATTCACATCACAACTTACGGCGAGTGTATTGGAGATACTCTTATTGCTCGGTTCATCATTGAAATCACCCATCACAATTATTTTAGCTTGCGGATCTTCTCTTAATATTGTCGTGTAAATTTCTTTTAACTTTTCTGCAGCGAGAATACGTTTAGGTTCACTCTTGCGTAGCCCTTCGCCTCTGCTAGGCCAGTGGTTTACAATAAAATGCATAGACTCGCCGCTGGCTATCTTCCCTTCTACGTGCAAAATGTCTCGTGTTTTATCATCAAAGGCACTTAGGTCGGGTTGATGAGCATCGATATCTGTGACTTTAAATAATTTTTCTTGATATAAAAATGCCACATCTATTCCTCGCTCATCAGGTGATTCTATATGAGCAATTTTGTATTCAAATGGCTCTAGGGCTTTCGTAGCTATAAGATCCTCAAGTACTTCTCTATTTTCGACCTCGCATAATCCTAGAAATTCTGGTGCTTGGTCATTGTTCAGCTGGCTTATCACCTTTGCTAAGTTGGTAAGTTTAGTTTGGTACTTCTCCTCATTCCATCGTCTATCGCTACTAGGAGTGTATTGTTCATCGTACTTTGTAGGATCATCTATGGTGTCAAATAGATTCTCTACGTTATAAAAACCAACAGTTACACCCGAAACTTCTGACTCATTGCAGGCAAATACCAATAACATCACGAAAACTAAGCATATCCATTTCATTAGTACAAATTTATTTCAAATATTGAGGGTGTAGAGAATAAAAGATATTCCACATTTGATTGGGAATAGATAATTTGCAGAAAAATAGTCTTACGTGTAAAATCGAGCTTTTTTTGCGGTCAATTTAAACGATGACACTAATAAAATCAATTTCTGGCATACGCGGAACAATAGGTGGAGTAGAAGATAAGTCTCTTACGCCAATAGATGTAGTAAAATATACAACTGCTTTTGCTGATGTAATAGCATCAGGAGATAATAAAAAAATAGTAGTAGGAAGAGATGCAAGGATTTCTGGCTTCATGATCAATCAGTTGGTTTGTGCTACTTTGGTAAGTAAGGGAGTAGATGTAGTAGACCTTGACTTAAGCACCACACCTACTGTGGAAATGGCCGTGGTGAATGAGCATGCCGCGGGTGGCATTATCCTTACGGCTAGTCACAATCCAAAGCAGTGGAACGCACTCAAATTATTAAATGCGAAAGGGGAGTTTATTTCTGCCGAACTTGGAGAAGATATCATAAATAGAGTTAAAACTTCGGCTTTCAGTTATAACGAAATAGACCACATTGGTTCTTATAGCTTGAAAGAAGGCTATATTGATTGGCATATTGATGAAATACTGAAACTTGACATGGTAGATGTAGAAGCTATCAGAAAACGCAACTTTACGGTAGCAGTAGATGCGGTAAACTCTACAGGTGGAATTGCTGTGCCAGCCTTACTAAAAAAAATAGGCGTAAATAATGTCATTGAGCTATACTGTGACCCAACTGGCCATTTCCCGCATAACCCAGAGCCACTTCCAGAGCATCTCACAGACTTGAGTGATGCAGTGAAAAAAAATGACGCCGACCTTGGTATAATCGTTGACCCAGATGTGGATCGATTGGCATTTGTAAACGAGGATGGTGAAATGTTTGGTGAGGAGTATACACTAGTTGCCGTTGCAGATTACGTATTGAGCCAAAAGAAAGGGAATACCGTATCTAATCTGAGTAGTACGCGAGCTCTAAGAGACGTGACTGAAAAACACGGAAACAGCTACAGTGCAAGTGCTGTAGGAGAGGTGAACGTAGTAAAAATGATGAAAGAAACCGATGCGGTAATTGGTGGTGAGGGTAATGGTGGTATAATACTTCCTGAACTTCATTACGGACGTGATTCGTTGGTGGGCATAGCCTTGTTTTTATCACATTTAGCCAAAAGTAGGAAGCCGATGAGTCACCTAAAAGCTAGTTACCCAAGCTATATCATCAGTAAAAACAAGATAGAGCTAACTCCAGAAATAGACGTTGACTTTATCCTTGAAAAAGTTCAAGAGAAGTATAAAAACCATCCTGTAAATACGATAGATGGTGTGAAAATTGAATTTGATAAGGAATGGGTGCACCTCCGAAAATCAAATACTGAACCCATTATTAGAATATATGCTGAAGGTAGCACAATGAGTGTGGCTAATAGTTTGGCTAATAAAATTAAGTCTGACATCAAGGAGCTGTTGGCTTAGTATGCTTACTATTTTACGAATAAATTCCATACCATCCGTACACTATCTGGGATGGTAAATAGAGATGACACTTATAGTATAATTCACTATAACTATTATCTTATATTTGTATTTTGATTTAGTATTTGAAACACTTATTTAATTTTATTGCCCTCTTAGCTATTATTATATCCTCAAATATAGCGTATAGTCAGAGTTACTTTACCAATGGTAATGCACGTGCTATAGGAGGTAGTTGTTATCAACTCACAGGAGCTTCTAACTGGCAACTTGGATCTGTATGGTATGCAGATAAGCTTGACCTCTCAGAGGATTTTGACTTAGAATTTGAACTCAACTTTGGTAATAATGATGGTGGAGCAGATGGAATAGTCTTCGTTCTTCAAACAGTGGGTAATAGGGCCATTGGACTGCAGGGAGGAGGAATTGGCTTTGAGGGGTTCTCTCCGAGTCTAGGTATAGAATTTGATAGCTGGAATAACACTAGCTTAGGGGATTTGTCTAGTGACCATATTGCCGTGTTCAAGAACGGAAGTGTGGATCACACAAGCAGTAATGCTATTACATCTCCGGTTTCGGCCCTCACAACCTCTGGCAATATAGAAGATGGACAAAATCATCTGGTACGAATTACCTGGGATGCCTCTACGCAGCAACTTGAAGTTTGGTTTGATTGCTATAAGCGTCAAAGTACCTACATCGATATTGTAAATACTATATTCAATGGCGAAAAACAAGTGTTTTGGGGATTTACATCAGCTACAGGAGGAGCAAATAATACCCACATAGCATGTCTGAGGGATGACATTCTATTGCAAGATACATTTGCAATATGTAAAGGAGACAAAACGTTGCTAAATGCTAAAGAGAGTTTCGATAATAGCTACTCTTGGACTCCTACTAATTTTTTGGATAATCCCACCATACGTACACCTGAATGCTCAAGCGAAATTCCATATACCTACTACGTAGAGTACAAAGACCGTTGTAATAATACGGTGAAAGATACCGTGCACATAGACATAGACCAACCGTTTACTATAGACGAAGGTCGAGATACATTATTATGTGATGGTCGTGCCTATGCTTTTGATTTAAGAGGGAGCTATGATAGTATATTATGGAATAATGGTTTAAACGTTGAGCGAATATCTTGGTTTACAGAGGGCTTTTATAAACTTAGGGTTTGGCGAGGTGTATGTTTCGACGACGATTCCTTCAATATCTTAACGGATGTATCACCAGCAATTAGCATTTCTGGAGATTCTATATTTTGTGAAGATGGTTCTACAGAAATTACGACCCTTGTTACTCCTACCTCGGCTTCCTTCATATGGCAAGATGGAAGTACCTCTGATATGCGTACTTTTGACGAAACTACTCCGCTATCTGTTGAAGCTACGAATGCTTGTGGTACCACGGACCAAAAATATTATGTAAGGGAAATTATATTACCTGCTTTAGATCTAGGTATAGACTCAACTCTTTGCGAAGGTGATACCATTTGGCTAGAAGGACCGATACAACCGAATTTACAATATGCTTGGAGTTTGGGCGAAACTCAACAAACTATTGCGGTAACAGAGCCTGGTGAATACTCTCTTATCATAAGTGAGGCGGACTTATGTTTTGATTACGATTCGGTTAGCTTTGATGGTGTTTCTTTTCCCGTTATTGGCTTGTTATCAGATGTATTGCTCTGCAAAAATGAGGAAATAACCTTAACGGTAGATGCACAGTACGGTGAAGTTATTTGGGATAATAGCCTTAGGGGAGAACAATATGTATTGAAGAACAGAGAAGGTACCCTGAAGGTAAAGGCCGTTAATCAATGTGGTGCGGATAGCACAGAACTCAATGTAAGCCTTATAGATTGTTATTGCAGAGTTTGGTTGCCCAATGCAATTACGGTAAATAGGGATGGACTTAATGAGGCATTACGTCCTACGTTAGATTGCCCAAAACTTAGAACATACTCACTGGAGGTCTATAATCGATGGGGTGAGCGTTTATGGCAAAGTCGCGATAGCGATGCCCAGTGGGATGCTACTTACAAAGGCAGAGATGTGCAACAAGGTGTCTATTTTTGGATAGCTCGCTGGTCAGGTGTACAGAATGGCATTGTAGAACGATTTACAGACAGGGGCGTCCTACACGTCATACGCTAATGGTTCAGACTAAAGAGTTGCATATATATCGGTCAGCTTCTCCTTGCTTATAATCCATTTTTGATTGTCTTTCCACTTGATTAAGCGAATTTCACCGCTGCTCAGTTCTATACCGGTGATATCTCCATCGGCAAATGAACAACATCCAGTATTAAAGTAACAAGGTTGTGAATCAGCTACCAAAGTACCTATTGCTGTTGTCTTCTTCTCTAACTCTTTAATACGGCGTTCAATAGTCTCATATCTTTCGCTCGATTGGTCTCCCTTGGCGATTAGTTTGGCCCTTTCTTTTTCTAGAATATCTAAATGATTTTTACTCATAAACACGGGCTGATGCGTATGACCACATATTACGAGTTGTTTTGATTTTTGCTTAGCCCATGTGTGCATAGCAATATCGTGTTTATCTTTTAGCTCTTTACTTTTAGCAGGAGTACTCAGATGTATTTTAAAGATCCGTTGGAAATTACGCCAAAATACACGTACAAACCACTTACTTATTCCCGCAAATTTATCACTAGCTCCACTCCCTTGGTGTCCATGTACAAGTAGCATTTTTCCAAGCACACGGCCTTCTTGAGCTACCTCAAAAAGGATGGACTCGTGAGTTACTATATTGGCAAAAAATGGGAAGAGGTATTTGCGTACTTGCTGTAGATGATTCCAAGCATCATCGTGATTTCCCCATACTTTAAGCAGTTTACTTTGCTCATAAAATTCCTTTTCTGCTTGCAGGACATCTGCATACTTCGTGACGACACTTTTGAGCGTATTTTCCCAAAATTCCTCTACATCACCGAGTAGAATAAGTCCGAAACCTTGTTTAGAGTAATGATTTAAGGCACTGAGGTAGGTTTCTTTACATGGAGCAAAATCATCTGCACCGTCACCTACACCTCTATGGTGGTCGCTAAAAATAATCCAACTATCTTGCTCAATATCTAGCCACCTCGTGCTTGTGTTCTTATTTAGATAATCAAGACTCTTATGTATACGTTTTATGGAGGCCACTTAGTGTATCTTTTTCGTTTAGATTAAACATAGGTCTTTCTAACCTATTGTCGCTCAAAAAAGTAGAAGGGAAGCACAAAAAAGCCTGCATCGCTGCAGGCTTTTAATATTGTTATAGATTAGATTATTTTTCTCAGTCTAACTCGTCTTGCCATTTTTTAAGCTCGTCCCACTTACCTTCAGCAGCCATTTTAGCTTGCTCAGGCCAAGTGCCTGGATAGTGTGCTGCAAAATTTCCTTCTGCTGCATCTAATATTTCTCTAAGGTCTTAAGGAATTTTTTCTGATGATGCTCGAAAAGTAGTGGTTCCTGCATCGTTAAAAACGCAAGCATCTAAGGGCCTATTCCTTCTATTTTGGTAAGCTAATCTGCTGCTGCTTCTTCGGCAGGAGCTGCTTTTTTAGCTTTGGAAGCAGGCTTACTGTGTGTACTTGCTAGTACATCAGCTACATCTCCTACGATAACGCCAGACTCTTCTTTATATGGAGATTCCACCGTTATTTTAGTTTTTAGGCGTTTTATGGTAGCTACTCTTACTTTAGCTACTGTTTTATTTTTTCTTCCTTTTCGTTCTAATCTTGTTACTCCCATTGCTAAAAATTTTTGCAAAAATAATACTTTTACCGTTCAATAAAGGATATGATAAGAAAATATTTACACGATGGAATCCCGACGTTTTTTTTCAATTACGATACAGGTGCTCCGTTTACTCGTTGTACATTTTGTGATGGTAAATTAGATGCTTATAATAAGTACATGGTGGAGAAGCATATTCGTCAAAACACGGTTCTGCACAGCAGGGAAATTGTATACGAATACGCTCTGTGTTGGGGTTGTGCTTCTAACATGGGGTCCGAGATAAGTGATGACAGCAAGCAAGCTATACAGCAACTGTTTGCCGCTCACGGAGAAACATTGATGCGTAAGGTCGATTATCTTCACACAACTAAACAATATACACTTGATAGTTGGATGGAACGGTGTTCACTCACAGGCAAGGAGATTAGATTATGCAGCGAGTTTTCGGCTAGTGCTCTTGTGGAAGATGGGAACTTGGTATTTGAGCAAACCCCCTTGGTGGTTTCAGATGAGTTTATGGAGAAAATGCAAGGAGTATTGTCCAAAGAAACAAAAGAAGGTTTTGACGGACTGCGTGATAAGATAATGGACGGATCACCTTCCGTAGAAGATTTGGTATACGGCCCTGTACCTGGTTTGCTCTAGGTTAATAGCGTAGCTATCGGCCAAAAAAAAGCTCTGAATCGAAAGATTCAGAGCTTTTTGTATTTATAAACTAGATAACTAGTCCATTATAGTAACTTTTTTAGATGCTACAGAGTTACCAGCTTTGATAGAGTAAACGTACATACCTGGCGTAAGGTCTGCAATATTTACATCTACTTTGTGCTCGCCACTTGCAAAGTATCCGTTTGTTACTTCTTTCACTTTATTACCAAGTAAATCAAATAATTCAATAGTAACATCAGTTGCGTTTACTAGGTTGAAATCGGCTTTAAGCGTTTGGTTTTTAGAAACTGGATTAGGGTATACACCGAATGTAACATTCTTATCCAACTCATCAGTACCTAATGTAGATGTTGTGATGTGGAAACCATAGTTTACATATCTATCATCAAAATATGCGTTACCTGGGATACTGTTTTCCCATCCGTTTTGCTCACCAGTATAAAGAACATCACTTGGCACCCACCAAGAGTTATTGATGTATGCAGTTTGTTTTACTTCTACAGACTCATTGATAAACATTGAGTGACCGAAGTAGTTGATTTTGTTAGTGATAGAAGAACCATCTCTTGTTTCCATAGTATCACCAAAGTTGTAAGGCACCATAGTTTTGAAAGACATACTGAAACCTACAGCATTTGTGAATTGTAAATCAGTTTGTGCGGCATCTGAAGCGATGTCAAATCCGGCTGGTAAAGGAATGATTCTTGATCCAGTACTCCATCCTTCTGCAGTTGGTCTCGCAGTACTGTCTTCTGCAGTTAATGGAATTCTCATCTCATAAGCCACATTGTTAGATCCTAAGATATTAGCATCAAAGTTATCTGGCTTCATGAATCTCTCAGTCTCACTTCCTGCTGGAGTAAATGATCCAGAAGCTAATTGGTCAGACTTAAAAAATTGTATGATAAGTGTATCTACTACTGGAACCATAGCTCCTTCTACTTCAATCTCATCGATGTATCTTACATATAAGTATGGGAAGTAAAGTGAGTCAACCGTATACTCATTGTATCTGCTAAGCTTTGTGAAATCATCAGTAAGCTCTATGTTTTCATCATTAGGAGTAAAAACAGCTCCTACTGAGTGCCAAGGATTATGACCAGGTTGTCCGTCTCCGTACACAAAAACTACCGAAGAGTCTTGGAATATAAAGTTTACGTATCTTGTTAAGCTTGTAAGTTGCTCGATAGCAGTTACAGGTAATTTCCAGTTGCTATAGTTCGCTTTCATTTTAAGGTTAGTAGCAAGTTGAGCATCACTAATTACCTCTTCACCTAAAAAGCCTTCTGCCTTCACTTGTCCTTGTGCCTTTGCCTGCATAGCAAATCCTGCTATTAGCAATGATGCAACTGCAAATCGTTGTAATTGTTTTTTCATTTGTTGTGTTTTTCTTAAATTTTTGCCAAAAGTAAATTATTAGTTCAAATTTACAGAAGATAATATTCACATATTGTCAGTAAACCGCAAGAATAAACTACGTAATGTCCCCATCTATTGGCCTCACTACTATCTCCTCCATTACGGTACTATCGGGTAATTGGTAAGCGGCCCATATCAGTTGAGCAACGGACTGCGGTTGGCTAAATCTTTCCGCTGGCAAATCAGTTCCTGCCCAAGAATTAGTCAATGTAGCACCCGGCATTACGGCACTTACTTTTATCTTTTCTGATTTCAACTCTTCTCTTAGTACTTTGGTAAAGCCTAATTGGGCGTACTTACTGATGCAATATGAACCACCGTTCATATAAGGAGTGATGCTTGCTGTAGAACAAATATTGAAGATGTACGGACGCTTCGAATTTCTTATGTGACTTATTACAGCTCGAGTGAGATGATAGGTACTTGCCAAATTGGTATTTATCTGCGTCTCAAAACTTCCTTCTTCTTCGTCTATTAGGCTACCAGGCATAAAGACCCCAACATTATTTACCAATACATCTATGTTATTCTCCTCTGCCAATACCGATTGTGCAAATGCAATGACACCATTCCTTGTAGCTAAGTCAGCCTCATATTGCACTAAGTTTCGGTGTACAAAGTCTGCATCAGTGGATCGAGCAGATATATATACTCTAAAATTTTTCTCCAAGAATAGTTCGGCAATGGCCCTTCCTATACCTTTAGTACCTCCACTTATTACTGCTACTTTCATCGCATACAAAAGTACGTGGTACACGGCTAAGCTCCTCTGATTTTTAGGTTTTTTTGATAAGCTTTGAATTTTTTATTTAGTGTACTTTGCAGATGGCATTATCTTTACCGCCGATATGACGTTTTTCTATCAATTCGGAAAATATCTGCTCTTTCTCAAAGGAATGTTTAGCAAACCTGAGAAATTAAGCGTGTATATAGACCGTACCATTACCGAAATGAATAATATAGGCGTTGGTTCGTTAGCCATCGTTGTAATTATCGCTATTTTTCAAGGAGCCGTTACTACGTTGCAAATAGCATATCAGTTGATATCGCCGCTTATCGCTAAACCTGTAATAGGTAGTATAGTAAGTGATAGTAGTATGTTGGAGTTAGCTCCCACTATAACATGTCTTGTATTGGCAGGTAAAGTAGGCTCGCATATTGCATCGGAAATAGGTTCTATGAAAGTACGTGAGCAGGTAGATGCCCTAGAGGTTATGGGAATCAACTCAAGCGGTTATCTCGCACTGCCCAAGATAGTAGGAGGGCTTATTATGATTCCACTACTTGTGGTTATCTCCATATTTTTAAGTAATCTCGGTGGAGTAATAGCTGGTGAAGCTTCAGGTATTCTTACATCGGAAGAGTATTTACAGGGTGCACGTGAGTCATTTTTACCATATAATTTATTTTTCGCTTTGGTTAAAGCGGTAACTTATGCGTTTATCATTACGTCGGTAAGTGCCTACCAAGGATATACCACAGAAGGTGGAGCCTTAGAAGTAGGAGCTAGCAGTACACGTGCGGTAGTATATAGTGCAGTTGCTATTCTATTTTCAGATTATCTCTTAGCCCAGTTGATGTTATGATAGAACTAAAAGACGTTAGAAAATCATTTGATGGGGTAGAGGTACTGAAAGGGATTTCTACCAAATTTGAAACAGGAAAGGTAAACCTTGTAATAGGCAGCAGTGGACACGGCAAGAGTGTGATGATGAAATGTATGGTTGGATTGCTGAATCCTACATCTGGCAATGTATTTTATGACGATAGAGATTTTACCAATTTGGAATATTCCGAACTGAGAGCAGTTCGAAGAGAAATTGGAATGCTTTTTCAGGGAACTGCCTTGTTTGACTCGCTTACTATTGAAGAAAACGTGGAGTTTACACTCAAAATGTTTACCAAAATGACAAAGGCCGAAAGAAACGATAGAGTAAATTTCTGTCTGGAGCAAGTAGACATGCCAGGTATCAACGATAAGTATCCTGCTGAGATAAGTGGCGGTATGCAAAAGCGGGTAGGCATAGCAAGAGCTATAGCTCTTGATATCAAATACCTTTTTTGTGATGAGCCAAATTCGGGCCTCGATCCAGTAACTAGTCGCCTTATTGACGAATTACTCCATCAGATTACTGATGAGTTCAATATTACAACCATTATAAATACGCACGACATGAAAACCGTTTTTGATATTGGTGATGAGGTGATATTTATATACAAAGGAACTAACGAGTGGAGTGGCAAAGTGAGTGATATACGCAGCAGCGGTAATGAGATGCTCACTAATTTTATCAAAGCTTCTTTTTTTGAATAAGACAATACATTAACTAATGAAAAAAGTGATATTTTTAATGCTCGTAACGGGCTTATTATTTTCGTTTAAAAATACAAGCGATGAAGAAGGGATGTTCACAATGAGCGACCTATCCAAGTTAGACTTAGCCAAAGCTGGACTTGAAATCCCAGTAGATGCCATATATAATGAGAACAAGCCTGCATTGGTAAACGCCCTTGTTAGACTAGGAGGATGTACGGGCTCATTCATTTCTGAAACAGGGCTTATCATTACTAATCATCACTGCGTATTTAGTCAGGTCGCTGCCGCAAGTAGCTCTGAGAATAATTATTTAGAAAATGGTTTCTATGCGGAGAATGAAGGCAACGAGATAAAAACAAGTCTTCCTTGCAAGATTACACAATCCTATACCGATGTATCTGCTCGTGTACTCGAAGGCACAGTTGCAGGAATGGATGCTTTAGAAAGAAAGGAAACTATCAAGAAAAATATTGCTGAGATAGAAGACCAGGAGCAGAACAAAAATCCAAAGCTATTGGTAGAAATATCTGAGATGCTCGTGGGTAAGAAATATACGCTCTTTCGTTACAAAACATTAGATGACGTACGTCTCGTTTATGTTCCACCTAAGAATATTGGAAAATTCGGAGGTGAAACGGATAATTGGGAATGGCCGAGGCATAATGCTGATTTTTCGGTAGTGAGAGCTTATGAAAACGGAATTCCTTATACGCCAGAAGCTCACTTAGAAGTAAACCCTAGCGGTACTAAAGAAGGTGATTTTGCTTTTATACTGGGTTACCCTGGAAGAACTTACAGAAATCAAACCGCACAATTCTTAGATTATCAAAACAACTATGTTCTGCCAATAATAGCGGATTGGTTTGATTATCAAATAGATGCAACAAATACTTTTACGGGAAACGATGTTGATTTACAATTGGCATACAGCGGTAGATTAGCTAGCTTGAATAATACAGCCAAAAATTTTAAAGGTAAAATGCAAGGATTGCAACGTACTGATGTAATTGCTCAGACGTACAAAGATCAAGAGTACCTAGAGCAATATGCATTACGCAACCCAAGCCTTGCGAGTTATGTGCCTCTTTTTGAGGAAAATAAGAAATTATATGACCGCAAGTTCGAATTAAGTACAGATTATATCTACCTTAATCAATTGTATCGAAATGGTATTTTTAGTGGTGGAGCATATATAGCGTTATATGCTGATAGAGCGGCACAATCTAAAGATAGCAAAGCCTATATCTCAGAGAACAAGGCTGCGATTATTAAAACCATGGGTGCTTACCGTAGCGTCGTGAACAAAGAATCTCTCGAAAAAAATCTATTTGCAGAATTGTATTATCGCCTATCACAGAGCAATTTACAAGAAGTACGCGAAGTATTCCTGCTGCCTGTAATGGGTCAGGATAAAGCAGGGATTAAAGCTTATGCGAACGAACTGTGGGAAGACTCTAAGATGCAAAATGTTGCTAAGAATGATAGCTTACTGCATCAAAAAACTGCTAAGTTTTTGAAGACTAAAGACAAATTGGTAAAGCTTGGTTCTGATGTAAACGCCATATTCTCGAGTATGCAAACGGAAATGACTCAAATCAACGCAGAAATTGATGCAATCATTCCCCGTTTTAATGATTTGGAAATGGAACTAAACGAAGGGAAGTTTATACCAGATGCGAACGGAACACTTCGTTTCACATACGGTTATATTAAAGGATATGAACCAGAGGACGCTGTAATTTTAGAACCTTTTACAACCATTCAAGGGATCATAGAAAAAGCAGAAGGTACAGACAATCCAGACTACTATTTGCAGCAAGAATACATAGACAAAATGAAAGAAATAGAGCCGGCTGATGTGTTGAAACACCCTGAGAATGGAGAGGTTGTTGCTGGATTACTCTATAATATGGATACAACAGGAGGTAATAGCGGCAGTCCAATTATGGATAGCAAAGGCCGCATAGTAGGGGTAAACTTTGACCGTGCATATACCGCTACTATAAATGATTACGCTTGGAATGAAAGTTACAGTCGCTCTATTGGAGTAGATATTCGATATGTGCTCTATGTAATGAAATACTTTGGTGGAGCTAACAAAGTGCTCGGTGAAATGGGAGTAGAGCTTTAATTGAGCTTGAGTTCATTGATATCCATCTGAACATCCAACAGATGTTTTCGTCTGTCATAAAAAAAGTCTTGTTTCAACACTCTAAGCGATACGTTGATAACAAGACTTTTTATTTTAATCTGTTGTTATTGTTATATTAACGGAGAACATCATTGCTTACTCCCGTAAAGCTAAATCCACCGTCGTGAAACAAGTTTTGCATGGTCACCATACGCGTGTGGTCTGAGAACATAGATATGCAATAGTCCGCACAAGATTCTGCATCGGCATTACCCAAAGGACTCATTTTGGCCGCAAAGCTTATGAAGTCATCAAAACCTTTAACACCACTACCTGCTGTAGTTACTGTAGGTGATTGTGATATAGTATTCACACGAACTTTAGATTTTTTACCGTAGTGGTAACCAAAGCTGCGGGCAATACTTTCTAGTATAGCCTTACTTTCGGCCATTTCGCTATAATCTGGGAAGGTACGTTGTGCAGCTATATAGGTAAGCCCTAGTACTGAGCCCCAATCGTTAAGAGCGTCTGCTTGGTAGCACGCCTGTAGCATTTTATGAAAAGATAATGCCGAAATATCATACGTTTTGTGCGTCCAGTCATATTTTAGGTTAGTATATTCTCGTCCTTTACGCACATTTAGGCTCATACCAATACTATGTAGTAAGAAGTCAAATTTTCCACCAAAATGTTCTTGTGATTTTGCGATAAGATCAATTACTTGGTCATTATCTGTCACATCACACGGTATGATAGGAGCATTGAGCTGTTCACTTAGTTCATTTATAGCACCCATTCGCATAGCGATAGGAGCGTTGGTAAGTACTATTTCTGCACCTTGTTCTACACACTTTTCTGCTACTTTCCACGCTATAGAGTTGCTATCTAAAGCACCAGAAATAATTCCTTTTTTTCCTTTTAGAAGATTGTTTGACATAAATGTTTCTTTAAACTTTGCAATGTTAGAAAAATAAAACACTTTTGACCGAGTATGAACAAGGTTTTTTATTCGATATCATTACTGTTATTGTTGACAGCAGCTTGCACTTCTTCTACAGACAATGGAGCCATAGCCGAAGCTGGCAGTGGACTCGACGATGGTGAGTCTGGAACGTTTACATTTTTGTCTAAGGATAGTCTGCCTATTACGGCTGATTACTATCCATGTGAAGATGCTACTAAATTAATTATCTTGATGCATCAAGCCGGTTTTAGTAGAGCAGAGTACAAGGATATTGCTCCTCGTTTGGTAGATAGTGGTTTTGCTTGTGTAGCTATTGACTTAAGAAGCGGTAAACTAGTGAATGAAGTTTTTAATGAGACGGCCAGAGAAGCAGAAAGGCGTAACTTAAAAACGGGATATATTGATGCTAAACAAGATGTTGAAGCAGCGGTTCAGTACATTTCAGCACATACAGACAAGGAAATCATATTGTGGGGAAGCTCTTATTCTGCTTCTCTTGCCCTTATGGTAGGTGCCAAAATGATTGAGGTAAGTAAAGTCGTGGCATTTAGCCCAGGGGAGTATTTGAGTAACCAAAGTACCGTGCGTAGTGCAGTCATTAATCTAAACAAACCAGTTTATATAACTGGAGCTGCAGCAGAATACGATATGATTGTACGACCTATTATTGGAGCTTTAATCAAAGCTCAACTGACCGAATATAAGCCTCAAGGTCAATCAGATCACGGATCCAAAACGTTGTGGCAACCTGGCAAAGCAACTCAAACGCAGTATAATAAAATCACCACCTTCTTGCGGTTTTAATCTAAATTTGGCGAAGAGTCATTTTGCCTCTAAAGCTGATAATGCCATTAGAGTGCAACTGATAATAGTATATTCCGCCAGGTAGACGTTGGTCACCGATATTGATTTGATTGTCAGTCGTTTTTATTTTTAAAATTTCTTTTCTGGAGCTATTGTACAGCTTGAAAACATACTCTTCTTGTAGCCTATTTTCGAAGTGAATTACCGACTTGCTATTGATAGGATGGGGTAAGATGAGCATTTCGCTTTTGGTTTTGATAAAAGGTAAACTGACGGGGTCAGAAAACCCTATTGTTCCTCACTCCAGGCGAATGAAGTTCAACCTGTTGGGTATGGGTTCTTCCAAAACATAGGAATAGTCTTTTTCACTAGCATCACCGCATACGCCAAAGTTTGTTCCTTTTTTTTCGTACCCATCTAAGCTATCTGTTGATACTAGAATATGAATGTCTTGACACGTGAACCCAGCTCTCGTAGTCCAGTTCAAATAAACCTTGTCATCTATTGCTTCAGCGGTGAAGGACTTTACATAAGGGTTATCACCTTGTGCAGAGCTATTAACCGCAAGGGAAAAGAGCAAAAGAGCGAATATGCCTATGTGTTTCTGCATTTTTATATAGTTACCTTTGTGCCACTTTATAATGATGAATAATATCGAATCAACCATTAGTGATATTCTGCTCGGAGACAAATTATTTCTCTTAGCAGGCCCTTGTGCCGTTGAGAGTGAAAAAATAACACTCGAAACTGCCGAATATCTAACAAAGTTAACGGATAAGCTAGGTATACCTTACGTATTTAAATCATCTTACCGTAAAGCTAATAGAACAAAATCTAACTCATTCACAGGAATAGGCGATGAGAAAGCACTAAAACTTCTAGGAAAAGTAAGATCAGAATTTAGCGTGCCTACGGTAACAGATATACACGAAAGTCACGAGGCAGCTATGGCGGCAGAATATGTAGACGTGTTGCAAATACCTGCGTTCTTGTTTAGGCAAACAGAATTGCTCCAAGCAGCAGGACGCACTGGAAAGGTGGTGAATATCAAAAAAGGGCAATTTGCTGCAGCAGAAGCGATGGCATTTGCAGCAGCCAAAGTACAAGAAACAGGTAATGACAAGATTCTATTAACTGAGCGTGGTAATATGTTTGGGTACGAAGATATGATAGTAGACTACCGCAACTTGGTGTGGATGGGTGATATGGGGCATCCTACAGTAATGGACGTCACTCACTCACTACAGCAGCCTAATAACGGAAGCGGTGTTACTGGTGGACTACCTCAACTCATAGAACCTATGGCCAAGGCAGCAGTGGCAGTAGGAGTGAGTGGACTTTTCATAGAGACGCATCCAGACCCTTCTGCTGCTCTAAGCGACGGAGCTAATATGTTGCCATTGCACAAAATGGAAGGTTTACTCACTAAACTTATTCGACTAAGAGAAAGTTTATAGCAGGTGACAAAAATGAGAGAGGGCAACTAGTTTCCTAATCACCCTCTCTACTAACTAACCAATTAAATCAAATTTACCCACGTATAAAACGCCAAGTTAGGGTAAATGTTATCCGCTTAATATATTTTATTGTTATTGGCGTTTACTACTTCGTAATTATCACCAACTTTTTTCCATACGATTATGGTAGCAAATAGATTGTTGATCTTCCAGTTTTGGTCTACATCAAACGATAGTTCTTTCTCTATCTCTGTACCATAGGTCAGGTCTTCTGAAGTTAATTTAGTACCAAAAGCATAATCGTTGGACGTTCTGATTACATAATTATGCTCAAATGGATTACTCGCTGCACTACTTTGGGTATAAAGGAGCATATCTTCCATTATATAAACAGCAACGCTGTAGTCTCCTTCTAAATTCTGTAACATCTTAGTTTAGTATCTGATTTTCAGATGATTATCGTCAGCTATACTTGACACACCAAGTGCCATTTGAGCACTACTTTCTTTTATTAAATTAATATCGCTGTTCAGTTTATTGATACTTTCCACACCATCTATTCGACCTCCATTTAGGATAACTCCATTAGTGTTATTTATCCAAAGCTGAGGTGTGAAACGCTGCCTAACACGATTATCTGCAATCTCATTGCTAATATCCGTAATCATAGGGTCACCGTATTTAATATGAACTGCTAACGGAACAATATCATTCTTTAGCTCGTCAGCTATCCCTTCGAAAGTAGGTGCTCCCCAACTCCCGCATCCCGGACAACCTGTACTCGTGTACTTAAATAAAACAGGTTTGTTTACTTCTGTAAGTTCTACATCTGGTGCTACCAGGTTTGAAGTTTCTTCTTGTTTAGTCTCATTTGGAATAGTAGGATTTGTCTCGGTTACTTTCTCATTACATCCCCAAAGAGCGAAGGCAAACGTGATAATTAAAATTGTGTACTTTATAATAATGTGTTATAAATATAATAGTCTGTACTAAATTTGATTTAATCCTTACACGCTATGTGGTATAAATAAATATTTTCGCACTCTTATTAAACTTATTGACAATAGCATGGCATTATACCTTTCAGAAATAGTTTCAGTAGCTGGCAAACCAGGACTTCAAAAATTAATTGGTAATAGATCTAATGGTCTTATCGTAGAGTCACTTGATGGCTCAGGAAAAAGATTTCCAACTACACTAAGTCAGAAAGTTTCCTTCCTTAGTGATATTTCAATGTATACATATGATGGAGATGAGAAACTTGATGTTATCCTGCAAAAACTTCATACGGCTGCCGAAGGAGGTCTAGAGCTGGTCACTAAGAAAAGTAATGGTGCTGATATTCAAGTTTTTTTCAGAAAAGTGATAGAAAACTTTGATGAAGATCAAGTATATAACTCAGATATCTTAAAACTTGTAAGCTGGTACAAGATATTAAAAGATAAAGTGAATTTTGCTCAACTTACTGAGCCTGAGTATACTGAAGAAGATAAATCTGCTGCCACAAAGAAAAAAGCAGCCAAAAAACCTACAACTAAGGCTACACCAAAAAGTGCACCAAAAGCTCAAAGTAAAGCTAAAGGTGGCGTGAAAAAATCGGGTAACCTTAAGGCAGGTTAGACTATTTGGCTAGTTTATAGCCGAACCAAGCAAATGGGACGTATGCAAACACTAGATCTACGAGGGTAGGTAAGAACGGTATGCTAAACATTACAGCCGCTGTTATTCCTCCTACTAAAAAGAATATACCTGGAAATATTCCAACAAATAATTTTCTTCTTATGGCAAGTTTTACAGCCACGAATGCTGCTAGCAATGTACCCAATGCGTGAGCCAAAAATGGCTCAAGGTAGTGTTTAGCCTCAAAAAGATGAATGTGTTCTTTGAGGGATTGTTCATTCCCTGGGATGTAACCTTCGGGCAGCGGAATTAGAAATCCACTGTTATTCACTATAAACATATTGAGTGCACTTCCTGCTATTAGACCTGCGAGTATTGCCAAAAAATTTCTTAATCCTGGTTTCATTTTTAATTGATTTGGTTCTTCCGAATATATAATATTACTTCTCAATTGTCACATAACGTAAGTCTAAGTGATTGAGAGCGTTCACTTTAAAATGTTTTGTTGTCTTGCTTCTTAACCAAATACTTTCATCATAAAACAAGAGGGCATAGGGTTGCTCTACCTCAAGTATTCGCTGCATAGCTGCAAATATTGCCATTCGCTTGGCAGGTATATTCTCAGTGAGTAGTTGCTCATACCAACTATCGAAATCAGCATTATCAAAACGTGTATAATTCGGTCCATTTGGGGCTTTATTGGGTCCATAGAAGCACGCCATATAGTTTTCACCATCAGGGTAATCAGCAATCCAACTACTTCTGAAAAAAGCCAAATCACCAGATGATTTCCGTTGCTTGAGCAAACTGGATGGCACAACGTCTATCTTAATGGGTATTCCTATTTCGGCACAGTTTTTTTGTACGAGTATGCACAAGTCTAGATAGTTGCTCGTAGTGGTAAGGGTAAGTGGCTCTTCAGGCGGAGATGCTACTTTTTGCAAGTAATCCTTTGCTAATACTAAGTCATACGGTTTGTCCCACGCTATAGTATAGGAAGGCAATCCTTTGGGGCAAAAGCCACCTTCTGCAGGAATCCCGACACCGTTTCTTAAGTACTTAATCATCGCTTCACGATCTATACAGTGATGTATTGCTTTCCTTAGGTTTACATCTGCTATAGGCGACTCAGCGTCTTCCATATTAAATGCGAGATACTCCGTATTCAAAAACGGGCTTTTTTTAAGTACGAATGCTTCGCGATATTTAGGCGTCAGCGTCCCATCAGCGGTGAGGATCTCATCTTTGAATGAGCTCTCAATACCCGTAAATAAGTCCAGCTTTCCCTGGGTAAATTCGAGTAACTCTGTTTGTTTACTTTGAATAAATGATACTGAAATAGCATCAATACCTGGAATAGAAGTGCTGCTGGTGGATTCAAAGTAATTTTCGTTCTTAATCAGATTCAGTTTTATACCATCGGCCCAATTGGCAAATCGGAAAGGCCCAGTGCCTACGGGGTTCTTGCCAAAATTCTGCCCTAATTTTTGCACTACTTCTTGCGGTACGACATAGCAATACGCCATAGTAAGCATACTCAGTAAGGGGGCAAATGGTTTGTTGAGTCGGAGTTGAAATGTCGTGTCGTTTAGAGCTACAAATGGTTCGCTTTCGTCTACAATGCCATTGAATATCCATGCTCCATCAGATGCAGTAGTGGGGTCAATAATTCGCTCAAAGGAGTACACAAAATCGTAGGCGTTTACTTCTCGTTTTTCACCTTCCCAAAGTGGGTGATTGTGGAAAAGTACTCCTTTGTTGAGTATAAAAGTGTACAACTTGCCGTCGCCACTTACGGTCCATTTTTTAGCAATACTCGGAGCTACGTTCAAGTTGCTATCAAGTTGAACTAGTCCGTTAAATAGCTGATTTACAGTGCGTATATTTTCTTGTGTTCGGGCAAATGCCGGGTCGAGCGAAGTGATTCCAGTAGCGCTATTAAATCGTAAGATGGATTTTTCCGTGTTTTGATTCCCGTTTTTACAAGAAATCAACATAAAAGTGATGTGTATAACTACTAAAAACCTGTTAATTATCCCTTTTTTTATCGTCTTAGATTTGACATTCAAACATAGATAACAGTGCGACCACAGCTTATATATTACGGACATTCTTGTTTTTCGGTTCTAATTGGCGGTAAAAATATACTGTTAGATCCATTTATCACCCCCAATCCCCAAGCAAGTATGGTAGATGTATCCACAATTAAGCCTGATGTAATGCTCATTACCCACGGACACGGAGATCACGTGGCAGACGCCGTTGCCATAGCCAAACAAAGTAATTGCAGTGTAATCGCCGTATACGAGGTAGCTGAGTGGCTTACAAATCAAGGTGTTGAAAATTGTATCCCAATGAATACCGGTGGGAGTATTAACCTTGGTTTTTGTACCGTAAAAATGGTGCGAGCTGAACATAGTAGCTCCTTTCCTGATGGTAGCTATGCAGGCAATGCTGTTGGATTTGTAGTGAGCAGCCAGGATACAACCTTTTACTATGCAGGAGATACTGCACTTACACTTGATATGCAACTTATTCCGCTTAGTCATACGTTAGACTTTGCGTTTTTACCCATTGGTGATAATTTCACGATGGGAATAGAAGATGCTTGCAAAGCAGCTAAACTTATAGAATGTAAAGAAGTGGTAGGAATGCACTTTGATACATTTCCACCAATAGAGATTAACCATAAAGAGGCCATAGAAACATTCAAAAAGAACGATGTCCACTTGACCTTACCAGTTATAAATCAAACCATAGCACTGTAATAGAATAATATGTCGAAAATAATTTGCGTAGCCAACCAAAAAGGAGGAGTGGGAAAAACAACCACAGCAACCAACCTGGCGTATAGCCTTGCTGTTCTAGAGAATCGTGTACTCTTAGTAGATGCTGATCCACAAGCCAATTCCACGTCTCACTTAGGATTGGATCCCAAAAATGTAAGATTAGGCCTCTATGAACTAATGGTTCAAGATCTTAACCCAACGGATGCCATTTTGGATACAAAATATGATTATCTTCAGATATTACCTGCCAATATTGACCTCGTAGGAGCTGAAATTGAGATGATTGATTTGCCTAATCGTGAAAAGATTATGAGCAAGCTCCTTGATAAGGTGAAAGATTCATACGACTTTATTATCATTGATTGCTCACCATCACTGGGGCTTATTACTACCAATGCTCTAGGAGCTTCGGACTCTGTAATTATACCCGTACAATGCGAATATTTTGCTTTAGAAGGTCTTGGTAAACTACTGAATACCATTAAAATAGTGCAACGTAGCATTAATACGCGATTAGAGATAGAAGGGCTTTTGCTTACGATGTATGATGCCAGACTACGACTGAGCAATCAGGTTGTAGATGAGGTTAAACTTCATTTTCAGCAGTTGGTATTTGATACCATTATCAAGCGTAACACAACACTAAGTGAGGCACCTAGTTTTGGTGTACCTGTACTCGAGTTTGATGCAACTGCACCAGGAAGTGTGGGTTACCTCAATCTTGCAAGGGAGGTATTGCAAAAAAATGGAATGACAAAAATTAGCGAGGAAGAAAGAGTATTATAAGCCATGAGTAAAAAAGTATTAGGAAGAGGGCTAAGTGCACTGCTAGAGAATGCAGATACGGATATCACTAGCATAGAGCCTAAGGCACTGAATAGTATTGCGGCTATTCAGATTAGTCAGATAATAGCAAATCCTTTTCAACCACGAACAGAGTTTGATGATGAGGCACTGCAAGAATTATCGGAGTCTATAAAAATACACGGAGTAATACAGCCTATTACCGTTAGAAAAGTAGGGTATGGGAAGTATGAACTCATAAGTGGTGAACGACGTACACGTGCCTCTATACTCGCTGGAATGAGCGAAATACCAGCGTATATCCGCCTGGCTGATGATCAACAAATGCTAGAGATGGCATTGATAGAAAACATTCAGCGTGAAAACTTAAATGCAATAGAGATAGCCTTGTCTTACAAGCGATTGCTCGATGAGTGTGAACTCAAGCAAGAGCAACTGGGAGATCGCGTTGGAAAGAAACGAAGTACGGTGAATAACTACTTGCGTTTACTTCGCTTGCCCGAAGAAATACAATTATCTATCAAGGATAATGAACTTAAAATGGGGCACGCCCGTGCATTGGTGAATGTGGAAGATGCTGAACTTAAATTGGCTATATTCAGAGCCGCTGTAAATGGTAACCTCAGTGTAAGACAGGTAGAAGAACTTGTCAGAAATGAGAAAGAATCTACAGCTGCCAATAGCACCAAGGGTAAATCTAAAACTAAGTTTTTTGATTTTACGAAATACATGAACCGAAAGGAGAAAATAGAAAAGAGTCTAGGAACAAGCGTTCAGTTCAAATCTAAAGCAGAAGAAAATGGGACAATCATCATCAGTTTTTCGTCTAAGAAACAGCTAGAGGATATCCTAAATAAAATGGAGTAGTATCTTTGATGCAATGAAAAAATGGTTGGTATTCGTGTGTTTTTGTGGAGCGGCAATTTGCTGCAACGCTCAAGCACCGTATAGTGACGATTATAAAAAGGATAGTGTCGATACCAAATCAATCAAATTTAGCTTACTAAAAGACACAACAGAGTGGGGTAGGCCCAAGAAAGCCACGTTTTTGGCCGTGGCCATACCCGGAGCTGGCCAGATATACAACAGGAAATACTGGAAAGCGGGATTAGTGTATTCAGGGATAGGAGGGCTCATTTATAGTTTAAATTTAAGTAAAGATAGTCTTGCACGTTATCAAAGCATATTGGTAAGTAAAATAGATGGCGATACTAGTACAATAGATTATTATCCTCAACTTACCACTGCTGGTGTGACAAGCAGTCGCGATTTTTATCGTAGGAATCGAGATGTTACCATCATTGGTTTTGTAGCTCTGTATGCTTTCCAAATCATAGATGCTAATGTAGATGCACATCTCAAAGAGTTTGACTTGAATGATGATCTGGCACTACATATATCACCAGATATAATGAGGCGGAGGGCTGGCATAGGAACATACACCGGTCTCACCTTGACTTTGAGAATCAAGTAGGGCCTAGTTTACATTTTTTATGATTCTAAAATAGCCTGAGGACCTATATCTGGTAGGGCTGTGAGTCTTATTTTTTTACCTTTGTAAGTCATATAACATAAAAACAAATGCAACACATCTCGGTAATAGGATCAGGAACCATGGGCAACGGAATAGCTCACGTATTTGCCCAAAATGGATACACCGTATCACTTATTGACATTAACGCCGCCGCTCTAGAAAAGGCAATGGCTACAATAAGCAAAAACTTAGATAGGATGGTTGCTAAAGAAAAGATCACTGCGGAGGATAAAGCGAGTACACTAGCAAATATCACTACCTATACAGAGCTATCCGAAGGGGTTGAGTCGGCACAACTCATTGTAGAAGCTGCTACAGAAAATAAAGAGCTTAAATTTAAGATTTTTAAGGATATGGATGCTGCTGCACCAGCAGGTTGTATTTTAGCGTCTAATACGTCTTCCATTAGCATTACAGAACTCGCTGCACAAACGAGCAGACCGGAGTTAGTTATCGGGATGCACTTTATGAATCCTGTGCCCATAATGAAATTGGTAGAGATAATAAATGGCTACAATACTTCCAAAGAAGTGACAGCTACCATAGAATCACTCAGTAAAAAAATAGGTAAAGTGCCTGCTATGGCGAATGATTATCCCGGGTTCATTGCCAATAGAATACTTATGCCAATGATAAACGAGGCAATATGGACCTTGCACGAAGGAGTAGGAGAGGTGACGAGTATAGATACAGTAATGAAACTTGGTATGGCTCACCCTATGGGGCCTTTACAATTGGCTGACTTTATTGGTTTGGATGTTTGTTTGGCTATTCTCAATGTATTGCACGATGGATTTGGTAATCCGAAATACGCACCTTGTCCACTGTTGGTAAATATGGTAAATGCGGGTAAAAAAGGTGTAAAATCAGGTGAAGGGTTCTATTCTTGGACCCACGGCACCAAAGAGCTTATGGTAAGCGAAAGTTTTAAGTAGCAAATAAATACCCTATTTGTATTGATTGGGTCTAAACAAATAGTAGCAACTGTACGGGTATTGTAAAGTTCGAAGTTTAGCTATATTTTTACACCCGATGACAGGACAACATGCGTGGTTTAAAAGCTATCCTGACTTTGTACCACATACCATAGATAATAATAAATACGAATCACTTGCAAAAGTATTTGACGATGTAGTAGCCAGGTATGGCGACCAAGTAGCATTTCAGAATATGGATGTCACGATGACGTTTAATCAGCTTAAAACAAACGTAGATGCATTTGCGTGGTACTTACAAAATAAGACTGACTTAAAACCCGGTGACCGTGTGGCTATTCAGATGCCAAACTTGCTTCAGTTTCCTGTGGCGATGTTTGCCGTGTTAAAATGTGGCTTCGTGGCGGTGAACACTAATCCACTTTATACACCCGAGGAAATGAAGCATCAGTATAAGGATAGTGGTGCTAAAGCGTTAGTAATTCTTGAAAATTTTGCGAGTAACTATGAGAGTATACAAGACGGTACCGATATAGAAACAGTTATTGTAGCACGCATAGGTGATTTGCTCGGTGGATTGAAAGGAACAATTGTAAATACCGTAGTGAAGTACGTTAAAAAGATGGTACCCTCTTTTAATCTACCAAATGCTATACCTTTCAAACAAGTAATGGCCGAAGGAAAGGGGAAATCACCATCTGCAGTTACCCTCTCTCACGATGATATGGCATTTTTACAATACACTGGCGGTACTACTGGTGTTAGTAAAGGAGCGATACTTACCCACGGAAATATATGTAGCCAACTTTCTCAAATTGATGGTTGGTTAACGGGATTATTCAAGGATGGTGAGGCTGTTGTAATCACTGCATTACCCCTTTATCACATATTCGCACTTACGGCAAATTGTATCACGTTCTTCAACTATGGAGCTCGTAACGTACTGATTACCAATCCGCGAGATATGCCAGCCTTTATCAAAGATTTAAAGAAAAATCCGTTCTCATTGATAACTGGAGTAAATACCTTGTTCAACGGTTTACTCAATCAGCCGGAGTTTTTAAAACTTGATTTCTCTGACCTGAAAATATCACTAGGGGGTGGAATGGCAGTACAAGATGCTGTCGCCAAGAAATGGCAAGAAGTAACAGGTTCACCTTTGCTGGAGGCTTATGGACTGTCAGAAACTTCTCCCGCAGCAACAATCAACCCTACCGATGGTACACATCGTATGGGGACTATAGGCTTGCCTATACCTAATACGGATCTCAAAATATTTGACGATGACAGAAAAGAGGTGCCTATCGGAGAGCGTGGCGAGATAGGAATAAAAGGTCCACAAGTAATGGCCGGATACTGGAACAGAGCCGATGCTACCAAGGAAGTGATGCACGGAGACTACTTTTTGACAGGAGATATTGGTATTATGGACGAAGATGGTTTCTTCAAAATAGTAGACCGTAAGAAAGAAATGGTCTGTGTATCAGGGTTTAACGTGTATCCAAGTGAGGTAGAGGCAGTGGTAAGTAGTCACCCTAAAGTACTTGAAGTAGGTGTTCGAAGTGAGCCTAGTGCCAAAACCACCGAGTGTGTTATGGCCTTTGTAGTAAAGAAAGATGAAAGCCTTACGGAGCAAGAAGTACGCGACTTTTGCCGTGAAAAGCTCACGGCATACAAAGTTCCAAAAATTGTCGTTTTCCGCGACGAATTACCTAAGAGTAATGTAGGTAAGATATTAAGAAGAAAGCTAGTCTAGAACTCACTTTCCTTTTATATAAAACGATCTTATTGGTAGACAGTAAGCTCGTTTTTTTTTAACCTATCCATATAAAATTAGGGTAAAGCCCACCTAGGGATAATTCTCTAAAAATATAGAACACTGATGACACGGATTACTTTGATTTGCAGTGATCTTAAATTAATTAAAATTAAAAACCCCTGCTATGTATGTAGCTGGGGTTGATCATCAACTTTAATACTCTCTTGGGGTCACCTGCAAAAGACCCAAGAGAAAATGCTAGGTACTAAGGCAATCATTTGGAGCTGACCCCAAAAAAAGCATCCAGTTTCCTGAAAGCTTGATTCTATGCTGTTAGAATCCCTTACTGATTACCAAGTATCAGCGGAAGACCATCTTTACCGCTACCCACTACCACGACTTTACTGTTGGGAGATTTGGCAAGTTCTAAAGTGGCACTTATGCCTTTTTCTTTTAATATCTTGTCGGTGAGGGATGCACTCAATATCTTGTTAGCCACTGCTTTACCCTCAGCATCTATTTTCTGACGTTCAGCTTCTTTTTTGGCTTTTACTAGTCTAAACTCATACTCCAATGCTTCTTGCTCTTGACGTAATTTTCGTTCTATCGCTTCCTTTATAGTAGGAGGTAGGGTAACATCTCTTACCAGTATCTCATTGAGCTGAATAAACTGTGAACTTACTATTTTCTTAGCTTCTTCGAATATTTCTTTTTGTATGGCATCTCGCTTACTGCTGTATAGCTGCTCCGGAGTATATCGCCCAACCACACTTCTCGCTGCCGAGCGGATAGTGGGTAATAACACCCTATCTATGTAATCTTGGCCTTTCTGTTGGTGCAATTTACCCAGGTTTTCATAATCGGGTTGGAACCACGCAGATGCATCTAATTTTATTTCGAGTCCGTTGCTGCTGAGTACAGACATTTTTTCGAATACCTCTTGTTGACGCACTTCGTAAATAATCATTTTATTCCACGGGGCAACAAAATGAAATCCTTCTCCGTATGTCAGATCTGTTACCACACCGTTACTGAAGGTTTTATATAACACTCCTGCTTGTCCGGACCGAATAGTGATAGTGGATTTTGCAACGGTGGTAATTGCGACTAGAGCAATAACCACCCATAAAATGTACTTCAGATTAAAAGGAGCTCCATTGGCTCGGTTCATATTATAATTTTGTGTCATATTTAAGACACGCAAGCTACGGCTTAATGCCCTATTTTGCCCAACTGTCTGTCGACACTATGTATTACTTCGTCCAAACGTATCTGAAAAATAGTAGAGTTAGCAAGTGTTTGTTTCTTATGACCTCTTGCCAAGAAATAGTGATGTATGATACTTTTATCGTTCTTAGGATAGAATACATCTTTTACTCCTGGACCAAATAGTGCAATTGTTGGGGTATTTTGTGCCGCAGCTATGTGAAGAGGACCGCTCTCATTTCCTACAAAAAGTGAGGCTCGTACGCATAGGGCCGCGTACTCCAAGAGATCGAATCCACCCGCCACATTAACGTTTATTTTACTTTTAACGAGTTCTAAACACTTTTTGTTCGCTTCATTATCATCTGGTCCACCTACTAAAATACACGGCATAGAATAGGCTTTGTTGATATGGTTAATCACCTTAGCATAGCGTTCTACTGGCCATCTGCGGGCTTCATCTCTTGCTCCCAAGTGCATAATAACAAATGAGCTTGCACCCTCTAAATCTAAGAATGTTCCAACCTTATTTTGTTCATCCGCTGAGGTGACAATCTTGTTACTCCATATTGTGTTTTTGTTCAGTAATGGAGCGATAACCTCTATGTTGGTATCTATCTCGTTTTTTTGGCCGCCGGATAACTTATTCTTAAGGCGTATACTTCCTCTATCTAAACGCATTTTAGGTTTAATACTCAGTGCATAGTGAAGTGTCTCAGCTGTACCTCTGAGGTCTATGATGAGGTCAAACTGCTGATGGTTCACGTCATCAAAATTGGTGACGCAATCAACGTAGTCTATATGTTTAAAAAATATGGTATTAAACCCTTTGCATACCAAGGTTTGCTTAGCTTCAGGATAAAGAGCATGGAGGTTGTAAAATACAGGGAGTGCGGTAACTAAGTCACCTATTTCATCCATTTTGATGATGAGAATGGTCTTAAAATCGTACGATTTGTCCCCCAATAAGTTGATGTACCTACTGGTTAACCAGGATTTAAAATATAATATCTTCTCGTTCACTACTACTCTGCAATAATAGGATATAACACCGGTCGACTAGGAGCGGCGTCTGACTCAAAGTTGCTGATATTGAGCTTCAGTAAGTAAAGTCCATCGGCTATATCGTCACGTATAAATGCAAACTCCGTGATAGAAGCATCTAATCGTGGTTGATCTGGATATTGCCAAAAGACGTAATGCGAAGCCATAGCTCCGCCATCCCACTCAGGGTCTACGCTAGGGAGGTCTACTATGAGATGGTTAATCCCAGCAGCCACTAACTGTTTCATATCGATAGGGTCAATGCATGCGGTAGGCTTACCGGAGTAGTCACGGTTTAGTTTACTTATGGTATTAGGAGTTGTGCGTATGACGAGTGTATCTACGCTAGCAAGATGTTCTTGGGTCAAATTGCTAAAATTTAGGTAAGATGCGTTTTCACGCATATTGAGTGTAACAACCAGGGCAGGTTTGTAGTCATCACGTATACAGTCATTTACAAAATAGTCTTCATCAGATATATGACCTAAACACTCGGTATGTGTGCCGTTTCCGTGAGGAGTGAATGTGATCGTTTCTAGATTACATGGCCCACCTTTGAGCTTACTGCCTACAAAATTGCCGTGCTCATAATCGCTGTACACCGCACCAGCTATGCTGAAACTAGATACACTATGTTCTCTACTTACGGCAATGCTAATATGCAATGGTTTAGATAAATCAGCTCGTAGCGTTTGGTCAAAATGATTGAATGATAAAATCACGGTGACAAAAGTAATTTATTAGGTGATTTTTGAGTTGTCTTAAGTACCTTCGAATCTTATTGTTTTGCAGTTAAATAATTACGAGTTAAAAAAAGTACTCAAAGTAGTGCTACTGTTTTTCGCCTTTCTTATAGGTTTCTTTTCTCTGTGGTATACCAACAACCTGGTAGAAAAACTCGAACTTCAAGAGCGGGAAAAGATAGCTACTTGGGCTGATGCGACACGTATTTTAGCAACATCAGATCTGGATGGTGATGTTAATTTTTTGCTTAAAATTATAGAAGCTAACAAGACGATACCCGTAATACTTACCGATGATAAAGGCAATGTAAATGGAAGTAAAAACTTAGACTCTACGGGGTATAATGGCGATAATTATGTGGCACACTCACTTTCTCAAATGAAAGAGCAAAACGATCCGATGGAGATAGAATACGCTGAAGGTCAAAAAATTACGATTTACTACGGCAATAGTATCTTGCTTAATCAATTAAGGGTATTCCCTTATTTTCAATTGGGTGTCATAGCCTTGTTCTTGGCGATAAGCTATTTTGCTTTTAGCTATAGCCGCACGAGTGAACAGAATAAGGTTTGGGCGGGAATGAGTAAGGAGACTGCACATCAGTTAGGTACACCAATATCTTCTTTAATGGGCTGGGTTGAATATATTAAGGAGAGCAACGCCAACGTGTCACCCGATGTGATCAGGGAAATGGAGCACGATATGGAGCGATTAGGGCTCATTACCGATAGGTTTTCGAAAATAGGGTCGGAGCCATCCCTAACCAATTATGCACTCCTTGATGTCCTGGAAGAAAGTGTGTCCTACATCAACTCCCGTACTTCTGATAAGGTAAATATTGTGATTGTAGGTCAAGAAAAATTTGAAGATGTACAGGTGGCCGTAAATAAGCCATTATTTGCTTGGGTGGTAGAAAATCTATGCAAAAATGCAGTAGATGCCATGGAAGGCCGGGGAGATATCAAATTTGAGATGGCAGGAATAGGGAATGAATGGATACAGTTTGATGTAACAGATAATGGCAAAGGAATCCCCCCTAGTAAACACAAGACTATATTTAAACCAGGGTATACAACCAAAAAACGCGGTTGGGGGCTGGGCTTGTCTCTGGTAAAACGAATAGTGGAGAACTACCACAGAGGTAAGATATACGTAAAATCAAGCGAGTTAGGCAAAGGAACTTCGTTTAGAATAGAACTCAAGCAAGTTTAATGTTTGTTTATATCTCTATCACATTTGCTTATGTTAAAAGTAAGGTTGTAAGCGTACCTTCGTATAAAGAATTAAATAAAAATTATGGCATTAGAATTTTCAGATTCAAATTTTGAACAAGAGGTATTAAACAGTGACACCCCCGTATTGGTAGATTTTTGGGCAGAGTGGTGCGGACCATGCAGAATGATAGGCCCTATCGTAGAAGAACTAGCAACAGAGTATGAAGGGAAAGCTAAGATAGGTAAAATGAATATAGATCACAACTCGAATACACCAATGAAGTATGGCGTAAGAAGTATCCCAACGTTGTTAGTATTTAAAAATGGTGAAGTGGTAGACAAGATAGTAGGAGCAGTTCCTAAAACTACAATTTCAGGTAAAATAGATGGGCAATTAGTTTAAGCTTAGCAAAGAAATTTGTAATATTGAGCGGTGTACCTCTTTGGTAAGAGATTCACCGCTTTTTTTATGCAAATAAAACCACAAGATATACTCAACACAGGAAACTTAGAACTCCTTGCCAAAAAAGCTGTAGAAGGTTTTATAACTGGATTTCATATGAGTCCTTTTCATGGTTTCTCCGTAGAATTTGCGGAGCATCGGAAGTATAACCCAGGAGAGAGCACTAAAAACATAGACTGGAAACTATACGGAAAAACCGACAAACTCTATAACAAGCGCTTTGATGAGGAGACAAACCTGAGGTGCCACTTTCTTATAGATGTATCGCCGAGTATGCAGATAGCACAGCCCGATGGACTCAGTAAACTGCAATATGCGGTATGGTGCACAGCAGTGTTTAATCAAATACTCAAAAAACAGCGTGATGCATCTGGAGCTGTCTTTTTTGATGATAAAATAGTAGATGGCACCAAGGTGGCATCTTCGGCTCGACATTACAAAGAGTTGGTACACAAACTAGAATCTTATCTAACATACAAAAGTGAACAATGTAATACCAATATAGCCGCCACACTGCATACTATTGCTGCCCAGATAAATCGCAGAAGCATGGTGGTTCTTTTTACAGATTTTTTTGAGCATGAACGCGATTTGGATGATTTGTTTGATGCGATAAAGCACCTAAAGCATAATAAACATGAGGTAATTGTTTTTCACACCTTACATCAGCAGAGTGAGTTGAATTTTGACTACGGTAATAATCCCATAGCATTTGAGGATGCTGAAAGTGGAGAAATACTAAAACTTCAACCACCGACGGTGAAAGAGTCTTATCTAAAATCAATTAATGAATACAATAGTGCTATTGTTTCCAAACTGAATCAATACAAAATAGATTATATACAAGTGGATACAGCGAAAAGTGTGGAGCAAGGTATAATACCATTTTTATTAAAACGAAAAAGGATGAATAGGTAATGTAATCTTCCATTTTTACTCTATCCAGATTTTCCAGAAAAGTGGTTGAATCAAATGTAAGCCTGGTGTACTTGGTTCTTAATAATGATGAAGAGGTGTTAAAAGCAAAACAAGAGGGGAATTGCCTCCTCTCCTTTATATTAATATGCAAATCCTGAATGGGTTGGTGTTTTTGGAGGTGTACCACGCCTACGACAAAGTTGCTGATGTATATATTCTTACCAGTTCCGATAATCCTCAAGATATTTCAGAAATGAGGAAGTAAAAATTCGTAAAAGTTTATTACACCAAACCAATGAAACCAAAAATTATTCCTCAAATTTTAGGTACTTCTTAAGCTAAATCCCTATTATGCACAACTCAGCAAGGCGGGTGAAAAAAGTTTTTAAGCAGGCTTATCGTTGTCTTACAACAGAAGAAATTTCGTGCACGTGAGGGAGAAGTGGATACACTCGAGAAGCGAATTATTGTTTTGTCGGCACTGGTGCAGCTTACCTTTGGGTTAAATAAGTTTGATGTTTCGTCATTTGATTTTGTGGTACTTTATCTTCGCAGTTTTTATTCCAAGTATCTGAATGCTCGAGTAAAAGGGCTTACCAACAGAAAAGGTACGGTGGCATTGAGCTGGCTAGATACCGTAAAAGGAATACACAACCCACAAGATAATCCGAACCTAGCCTTGCACGAATGGTCACACGCTTTATTGATAGACTATGTAGACGATCATACCAATTGGCTATACACCCAGTTTAATTCGCACATAGAACGTTCTGAGTCGTATTTTGAGACGGCGATAGAGCAGCGTGAAGACCACGAATATTTAAGATCATATGCGTTTACCAATGAACATGAATTTTTTGCTGTATGTGTAGAGCATTTCTTTGAGACTCCTGCTACCTTTGCAGAAGCGTTGCCTGAGCTATACGACATTATGTGTTCGTTGCTCAATCAGAACCCAATACACTCGCAAAACGATTTTGCATTAAAATGAAACAGCTATTTAGATACGGAGATACCAAGGAGTTTTACAAAACAGTAGGCAAGAAAGATGCGGCTATTTTTAATGGTGCAATGGTGCATCCATACTACAGTACCTACGCCATATCGCGTGATGCCGAATGGACGAGTCGTCAGTTTGTGCTAGATATGAAAGAGGTAGACGAAGAGGGGATTGGTACGTTTGTAAATGTAAAGCACATAAGCCCAGCTAAAATAGGAGACGAAGTACGATTTATCGCGACTATCAAAAGTGTGGTGAATAATGAAATTATCTGCACCATAACTGCCAAGGTAGGAATGAGACTTATAGCCACCATCGAGACAGGGCAAAAAATATTAGACGAGGACGAACTAGAATCGGTACGTAGAGTAGCAAATAGTGGCTAAGAAAAAGAAGGAACATAGCAATAGTATTACCAAAAACAGAAAAGCTTTTTTTGAGTATGCGGTAGAGGAACGATTTGTGGCAGGGCTAGTGATTACGGGTCCAGAAATTAAATCTATACGTGATAAGAAAGTGAGTATTTCCGAGGCGTACTGTTTTATAGATGATAGCGGTATTGCCAAAATAAAAGGAATGCGAATATCTGAGTTTAAAAATGCAGGATATGTAGGGCAAAATCCTGATAGAGAGAAGCTTCTGCTCCTTACCAAAAATGAACTGAAGAAAATTCGGAATAAGCTAAAAGACGTAGGGAATACCATTATTCCGTTAGAAGTATTTATATCTGACAAGGGATTTGCTAAGTTAGAAATAGCAATAGCGAAGGGTAAAAAATACCACGATAAGCGAGAAAGCTTAAAGGATAAAGACATTAAAAGAGAGATTAATAGATACGTATAAATTCTTATAAAAATTGGTGCTGACCTAATGGACATCCGTTTATATTTGCACCGCTTTATAGCACCACAATAATATGCTCACGTGGTGAAATTGGTAGACACGCCAGCTTGAGGGGCTGGTGTCCGCTTTAGGACGTGCTGGTTCGAATCCAGTCGTGAGCACGATGTGACCAAGTCAAAGCCCGACAGGGATTTGCAATTGGTCCACTCAGCGGCGAGACTGGAAAAAACATCCAGTCGTAAGTACGAAACTTAGGAGAACCAAAACGGTTCTCTTTTTTTTATCCAAAAAATACTTCATCTAGAAATATCGTAAATCCCAGCAAGGAAAAAATAAGTTGTTTTTTGATTTTAATCAAAAAAAGATCTGTACAAATCAGCCTAATCCGTTCGCCGTTGCGAATCATTGTTCTATTTTTTCGGTGAATAGTACCTAGGTGGGCTTTACCATAAAATATTCCCTGGCAAAAATGCACCTTAGAGAAAGCATATAACTGCCGTAATAAGGTGAGCCTATATCAGCGTTTCATGCGTCATATCAGCTGCTATATTAGGTCTGAGGTACAACTATCTTCCAACCCAATTCTTTTCCTACGAGCTGCAAATTATTGAGCGTGGTTTCCAATTCGCTGCGAGCCATATTTTTAAGGTTGCTTTTATTCACTTTTTCCTTCAACTTGGCTATTGCTCTGCTGTTCAGTCTATTGAAATCTTTTTTGTCAAAGGTGTTGAATGAGCTTTACTGCAGGTCATAATACTTAATCTCGGGTTCAACGTTCACTTGAGGAGTAGGCATATTTACTAAGGTGATGGTTTTGGTCTCTTCGTCTTTAGCATATTCCATTTGAGATAAATCGTAGCTTACACTCGCTTTACCCTTTACGAGTAGAAAAGCCTTTTTCTCAAAGGCAATAAGGTCGTAAAAGTACTTGTCGGCCTCTTTGTAATCGTATAACTCAGAGAGGTACCCCTCGGTCACCACTATCTATTTTACAGCTTCTAATCGCTCTATCATTACATTGGACTCTTTTTGTGAGGTAGTTTTAGATGACTTGGAGTACATCATAAATACGATGCCGGCACCTATGATAATGCCCAGTGGATGAATTTGAATTGCTTGACCATTTTGAAGTCGTAAAAGTTGAAAAGTTTAGGAATAAGCATAAAGCTATGTTTAAGCCTAAGTTATACTGAACAAATTAAAAGGTTGTTTTCATTATGTTCAGACGTAATATCAAAGTTTGATTTTTGAACGCTAGTGATTAATCATAAACTTGTACTCAAACTTAAATGTAAGATGAAATTCGGAACTAAAGCAATACGCGGCGGTACAGAGCCAGATACGGCTAGAGGAGCTATAATGACGCCTATATACCAAACGAGTACTTACGTACAAGAGGGGATAGGCGAGCACAAAGGCTATGAGTACAGTAGGAATAAGAATCCTACGGGTAGTTCCTTGGAGGCCAATATTGCCGCCATAGAAAACAGAAAGTATGGGGCCTGTTTTGGGAGTGGACTGGCGGCTATTGATTGTGTGATCAAAATGCTAAATCCCGGTAATGAGGTGATATCCTCCAGTGACTTATATGATGGTTCCTATCGATTTTTTATAAGCGGATGATAAATAATAGGATTCAGGATGTCCGATATTTTCGATGTTATGATCGCACTTCCGTCTTGTAACATATGACCTACCAAAATGCACAAGGCAGACTTCATCAACTAAAACCGCTAAGAAATATCGATTATGAAGTGCTGAAGAAGAAACCAAACAAATGAACCTTAACAAAGCCAAATCACAACTCGACGCTATTCTGGAAAACCTGAATCCGCAGTATTTTATAGATAATGATCCTATTAGTATTCCGCATCGGTTTACCAGCAAGGCGGACATCGAAATATCGGCATTTTTTGCAGCTATATTAGCTTGGGGACAGCGTAAAACCATCATCAATAATGCCAATAAACTCATGCATTGGATGGGAGAGGAGCCGCACCGCTTTATCTTGGAACACTCTGATAAAGAGTTGAAACAGTTCGAAAAATTTGTACACCGAACCTTTAATAGCACCGATGTTCTTTATTTTATCGAAGTTCTAAAGCATTGGTATTCAGAAGATAAATCGTTAGAAGATTGTTTTGTAGGAAATTCGATGAAGGAGAAAATTTATAATTTTCATCTCGCCTTTTTTAAGTTTGACTTTGCACCCGCACGTACACGTAAACACATCGCTAATCCTGCCAAAAACTCATCAGCTAAACGTCTTAATATGTATCTTCGGTGGATGGTGAGAGGTGACGGTCTCGACTTCGGTATCTGGAAGTCCATCACGCCCTCAGAGCTCAAATGCCCACTAGATGTACACGTAAAACGTGCTGCTCATCACTTTGGCTTGCTGCAACGCACGCAACAAGACTGGAAGGCAGTAGAGGAATTGTCAGATAATCTGTTGCTTCTAGATGCTCAAGACCCAATAAAATACGACTTGGCTTTATTCAAGTGGAGCGAGACTAAGATGGATTAGGGTGAATCATTACTCGATATAAGAGTTTGCTAAACCACGATTTTAATCCCATATTTCACGAGCAAGCCCAGCACTTCATCTTTAGAGAATATTGCTCCTTTGAGTTGGTTGATGTTGGGGTCCATACTATAATTTTCAGCTCCTCTAAAATCACATTGAGTCAAATCTGTTTGTTCAAATGTAGCTGCATACAAATCGCTCCCGCTAAAAGAGGCTTTGTGTAGCTTGCATTCTACAAAATCTACATCCTTAAGAGAACAATCTTCCAAGCGAGCATTCGAGAGATTGAGCTGGTAAAATGATGCGTAATCCAGTTGACAACCATCAAAATTTAACTCCAATAAGAAAGAATTACACTGAGAAAACTGTAGTCCGAGCATCTTACATTCGGTAAATGATACCTGTTTAAATGCTGTATTCTTGATTTTAACCTCCGTGAAATTACTCGTGCTAAATGTGCATTCTTCAAAAGCAATGTCTGTAAAATATAAGCCTGTAAAATCACAATTAATAAACGCACATTGTTCATACTCATGGTCTAACTCTCCTTGCGTAAACACCTTATTTTCAATAGTTTGATCGTACATGTTATTTAGGTAGTGCTATGGCTTGTTTCACAAAAATGATGAATCGGTTACTATGACTTATGGTATTCTCTGAGCAAGAGAGATAAGGCATTCTGCTGTGTCTTTCTCCGCCTAGTTTTATCATCTCTGCTTCAGTAACTTGGTTGGTTTTTATAAAGCAATTTCCCTTGGAATCAACCAAGCCAAACATTTTGTCTTCGTACATAAGTCCACTGCCACCAAACATTTTCTTTGTACTTATACCTGAGATGCCCGCCAATTTTGAAACCACTAAAGCAGAGATTTCATTGGAGTAAGCCGTATTTTTCTCTGTGAGTAAAGCCATAACTATACTGCACCTACTTTGTGCTCCATCAGACTTGCAATATTCTGAGCTCGTGACTTCATAGCGTGAGCCATTTTCCCTTCGTGCAGTTCATCTATGCTCTCATTCAGGTATCCTATCCAAGTATTGAAGTGCTCTTTGGTGAGTTTACTCTTTGCGGCTAGATCTATATGTGGCTGCATAGCGTTGCGATTATACGTTCCACTGCCAAAAAGCATACTGTGCCAAAAGTCAATTATTACGGGAAAATGTTCTTTGAGTTTGACTTGAGCTACGTCTGTGAAGAGGTAAGAAATACGTTCGTCTACCAATAATTTACCGTAAAAAGTATTCATTATCAGTAAGATATCATTTCTATTACGGATATCCTGCATTACTTGAGAAGTACGCCGTTATCCCATTTTTCGGTTTTCCATTTACCACCATTGTGCTTCCAGTATTCCCAAGTGCCGTGTTTCATATCATCTACAAACTCGCCTTTGCACTTACCAAAAAGATTGCTAGCCCCGAGGCTCCATTTTCCATTCTTTTTACCTTTGATATAGCTGCCTCTATCTTCTCCACCTTCGGCAAACTGATGTTCTACCCATTCACCTTCTTTAAGCCCGTCTTTGTACTCTCCATAGGTGTCCAAGCCCTCGCGTTTGTATAGTTCGTATCGACCGTGTCGTTTGCCGTTTTTATAATTGGTGATTTCGAGCGGTAGGCCGCTCATTGTGTACAGTACTTTTTCTCCTTCTAATTTGCCGTTTTTGTAGGTTTCTTTTGAAATCACCGTGCCTTCTAGCGTATAGGTTAGTTTTTCGCCTGTGGCAAAACCATTAATGTATTCACTGGTCTCTGCTACTTTGCCACTGATATGAAAAAAAGTAGATCGCCCGTGTCTGAGCCCATCTTTGTAATTGATTTCTTTGCGTTTATTTTCTTCTCGGTCGTATGAAGTAACAAGTCCATTTGGTTTGCCGTTTTTATACGTACCCTCTTGTTCCTTCTTACCATTAGAGTGGTAGGTTACAAAGGCACCTTCTTCTTTTCCATTCTTAAAAGTAGCCTTCTTTTTGGGTGATCCGCTTACGTAATGAGACATATAACCACCGTCTAGTTTTCCAACCACATAGCGACAATGTACTTCTGGTGTACCATTGGCATAAAAGGTTTTGAACTCACCGTGACGCACACCGTTTTTATAACCTACTATTTGGTCAGGCTTTCCGGTTTCGTACCAACTTTCAAATTTTCCGTCTATGACCCCATTCTTCCAATTTACCCTTTGCATAGGTTTATTATTGCTAGGCCATAGGAGTAGTGATTCTCCCGTGTAGCGAGCACCATTATAATAGTAGTCACCATCGTCCCCTTTGGTTAGCTTGTTAAAAGCAACTCTATTTTGGCTATATGCACCAAGTGTAGATGCGATAAAAAGTATTAATAGTATATTTCTCATTGATATAATAATGTGCGACAAATGTATTTATTGTGTTTACTGCTCAGAACCACAGTTTTTAACGAGTTCTTCCACATTCTGTTTTAACATACAATCAAAGTGACCTCTTGGGCATTTTTTACTACCTAATTTGCTACACGGTTGGCAAGGTAGGTTAAGTAAGTAGTTGTGTATCTGTGTATTATCTTTACGGTGGGCATACATACCGAAGTCTGGATGCGTATTGCCCCACAAGGTATGAATAGGTATATCAAATGCGGAGGCAATGTGCATCAATCCTGTATCGCTTGTAATGATTCCAGCCGATTTTTGGATGACGAATGCAGAGTCGGTAAGCGATATTTTATTCACCAAATTAGTAGTATTGTTGACCACTTGAGCCATTATTTCTTCTGCCTTTTTACCGTCTGATTCGCCTCCGCCAAGCAATACTGTATATTTGTTTAAGCGTTTAATTGTGTCTATTATAACGCTTGTCGGTATTTGCTTGGTATAGTATGTTCCGCCTATTACGATGCAGATATAATCTCTCTCTATAAGTGAATGTTCTGCTAGCTTAAAGGTGTAATCCTTTGGGAAAAAGAAATCGATGGACTTATCGTTAGTATCTACATTTAATGAAGTAACTGCTTCTGCATACCGATGTACGATATGTTTCTTTGGGAGTTTATTGATCTTAAAATTTACAAATAGCCATTTTAGAATATTTACTTTATTGAACGTAAGGATTTGCACATCTAGAGCTTTAGCGATCTTGTTACTTCTATAGTTCTTGTGTAAGTCGATTACAATATCAAAATGGTTTGAGTTTAATTCTGATATCGTTTCTTTTAAGCTTTCAAATAGCGTATGTACTTGTTGCACGTGCGGATTTGACTCTACTAAGTCTGCAAACTGAGGCTTAGTAAGGAAATGAATCTCGGAGCCGTCTATTTGTGCCAACCACCTTAAAACAGGTGAGGTTAGCACTATATCTCCGATGGAACTAAAACGTATGACTAAAATTTTCATCGAGGGGCGGGTGACCATACGATTTCACCAGTCAAAAAAGCGGGTTCTACGATATAGGCTGCCGATTTACCTTTGTCTACCTCGGCTATAAAAACCATTTGAGTTCCACCACCTTCTAGCTGCACGGCCATTATATGTTTCAAGATACCGTATTTCCCTTTCATCGTACTACTCATCCGATGCACATCAAAATCACCTGTATTGAAAAAAGTATTGTAAAAATTCCAACCAGTTGCGGTATCACTTAGCGGCTTATCTGTTTCAAAGCGAGTTTTCTTATAATAATCAATGTAGGTATAGTTCTCACCCTTATACTCATCAAAATAGATGGTGTCACCTATCTCAATGACTACTTCTTGTGCTTGGCCGCTCGCGGCTAAGGTGCCTATCATCAGGCATATTATACTAAGTATTTTCTTCATTGTTCTAGGGTAGAGACGATTAGGTATCCATTTTCGATGCTTAGTACTTTAATCTCCGCTCCTTGGTCTATCATCTCTCCATAAGTTTTAGCTTCAAAAGTAGTGCCATTTATACGGATTTTGCCCATTGGTCTCAGAGCGGTATGAGTTGTGCCTGTGCTGCCTATTGCTGCACTACTAGCGGCTTGTTCACCTTGTATGGGCACTTTGGCATCTATTACATCTGAGAGTACTATGCGTTGAAAAAACTTGGAATTGATTAAATGAGTGCTAAAAAAATAGAACACTACTCCTAAACCTATCATAGCAAATAGGACACTTGCTAGTGCATTATTCCATTCGGTAGTTGGAATGCCCTCAAAGTCAAAATGAATATTGCGTACCATAGTGAGCACCAACCCGCTAAGCATAAGCAGAATACCACTTACACCAGCAACCCCAAAACCGGGGATAATAAAGACTTCGACTATAATGAGCACAACCCCAATAAAGAATACCAATATTTCCCAGTTTTCGGCAAGTCCCTCGATATAGAGTGGGGCAAAGTAGCCAACTGCAGCTAGGATAGAAGCCACTAGCGGGAAACCCACTCCTGGGGTTTGCAATTCAAAATAAATACCACCCATCATTACTAAGATGAGGATAGATCGCAAAGCAGGATTCGCAAAAAAGGCAACGAGTTTATCTATAAAAGTAGGTTCCACGTAAATCCTCCTGGCGTTGGTGATATTATTTATTTCTAAAATTTCTTCTATGCTTGATACTTGACCTTCGCAATAACCCCATTTTAGAGCCTCCTCAGTGGTTAGAGTTATCACCTTATCTGCATCATCCAGTCCTTCTACCACTACACGCTCGTCTACCATACCTTCGGCTATGTCTGGGTTGCGGTAGTAAGTGTAGGTCGTATCGCCGTTATTTATTATTGTATCTTTTCCATGGCTCTCCGCAGTACTTCGCATTTGCTTACGCATGTAGCTTTGGTATTTATCAGGAGCCTTAGCACCATCTTCATTTACTACTGTAGTAGCACCAATGTTGGCACCTTTGGTCATGTATATTTTGTCACAGGCAATGGATATAAGCGAACCAGCACTTGCAGCATTATTGTCTATAAATACATATGTAGGGATATCGGTATTCAGTATGCGGGTACGTATGCTGTCGGCATCAGTCACATAGCCGCCGTATGTATTCATATGTATGATAATCAGATCAGCATCTATATCGTCAGCTTTTTTTATAGCCTGCTGTGTTATGCGAGTTGCTTCAGGTGCTATTTCTTTTTTAAGGTCAAAAATCACCACCGTTTGCCGCGTAGTGTCTTGAGCATAAGTGGGCATAGCCGCCAGAAATATGAGGACTTTAACGATAATTTGTTTCATTTTAACCACAATACTACAAAATGATGTACTAAAGTGAATAACTATCTGTTAGTACAAAGTATTTACTCCTATAACTTTGCAATTGTAATGAAGCATTTAATTCTTATTTTATTCGCTGTTTGTCTGTACACAGGAGCTCTTGCTCACAAAACAGATTCTGTTGCCACCAAGATAGTTGATAGCCAAAAATGTATAGTACATAAAATAAAGGCTGGTGATGGAATGTACCTTATTAGTAAAAAATACGGTGTAACCGTAGATGAAATAGTTGCACTAAATCCAGGTTCGGAAAAAGTTATTAAAATAGATGAATTCTTGCTTATCCCGACGGGTGTATTTATAGGTAAACCTAAAACAGCTGTTGTCTCTAAGCCTAAAGAAGTAGAAAAGCCAGATGTGCAGCAAAAAGAAACCGTTACTAAGGTAGAGGAAGTGCGTGAAATGCCGAAAACGGTAAAACCCGACCCAGTAAAAAAGAATGTAGCTACTAAGTATGCGACTTATCACACAGTAACAAAAGGGGAGACGCTGTATGCTTTGAGCAGAAAGTATAAGACGTCTGTAGCTGATATTAAAAAATTGAACAATTTACAAATTGACGAACTCGCAGAAGGTGCGACCCTAATAGTAGTAGGAGGTAAACCTAAAGCGGCTATGCAAGAAAAGCCAGTCGTACCAACGGAGGTCAAGGAAGTAAAGGATGTTGTGAGACAGAATGTACAAGAGAAGAAGTATGAAGATATTGGCTACGTAACACCCGTGGAGTCTAAGGAAACGAATAGCTCATCAGGTTACGTAGTACGTGTAGAGAAGCTTGTAGAGTACAACATAGAAAAGATAGAAGAAGAAGGAACTCTGAGCATAGGTGCTCAGAAAATTCCGGAGGACAAAAACTACGCACTTCACTTTGAAGCACCGGTAGGAACTGTAATTATGGTTACTAATCCCGAAAATAAGAATACCGTATTTGTGAAAGTAGTCGGTAATTTTATGAAAGGTGAAAACAGTTCTGAAATAATAAAGCTATCCAACATATCTGCAGCTAAGATTGGTGTAAAACCAAAATCTAAGATTTTATTAAGCTATGCCAGATAACAAGTGGTTGCCTTTTTGGGGTAATTTCTATGTTACAATAGCTTTTATTGGTTTCTCTGCACTTTGGTATTCCAAAGCAGTAGTGAGTGTATGCACGGCATTACTTGCCTTATCATTTTTGGCAAACGTTTTTAGGTTAAATCTTACGAATTATAAAGGCTTATTTATAGGTGCTATCGTTCTATTATTACCCACTGTCACAGACCTATTTATAAGTGGATTTCAGGGTGAAATTGTGCATAAAATCGGTCTAATATCTGGTTTTGTAGCATGCTTATTGGCTGGTACTTGGTTACTTGGTTTTAGCAAGATAAATCTAACCTATTATGGTTTAGTCATCGGGCTTATAGTGATGATTATTAATGTTTTAGCAGTTGCTAATTATTTTCAGAACAAGGATACGATAGATGCTTTACTGTTACAAAGCAAGAGTATTCCTATCCCATATGCTATGCATCATATTCATTTTGGTGTAATTAATGGAATATCAGTATTACTGCTTATTGGTATACTGCTCAACTACCTCACAGACCGAAAATTCAAGATAATCACTACCTTAATATTGGTCGTCATAGTTATGAGTATGCATATTTTGAGTTCACGCACAGGATTAGTATCGTTATACGTAGCTGTTCTAGCGAGCGTATGCTATTACGTTCTCAAAACTAAGCGTTACAAAGTATTGTTGATCTCGGTTATCGCGTTTTTAACTATCGGTTTAGGTACCTATATGTTAAGTAATTCATTTAGAAACAAGGTTCAGAATAGCGTTGAGGATGTTCATAGTTGGGGATTGCAAAATGAGATGAACCACAAAAGCATGGCCATGCGTATAGAAGGGTACAAAGCAGCGGCCTATACCATCAAGCACAATCCGCTTGGAGTAGGAGTTAATAACTTGGATCGTAAGATGGAGCAGGGCTATAACGCCATCCACTCACCCTTATGGTCAGAAAACAGAAAACGACCTCATAATCAGTTTTTGGAATATGGCGTAAGCTTTGGTTGGCTCGGCATGCTGGCGATAGTATATTTTGTAGTTGTGTTATTTAAGTTTGCACAACAACGCCAGTATACCTACTTCGGATTTATGGTGTTGCTTCTAGTGGCGTTCCAATTTGAATCGTTACTTGAGCGACAAACAAGCTTGTATTTCCTCGGAATATTCATTCCACTATTTATACATCTGTTTACCTCAGAGAAGGTTAAGGCTTATGGTGTGTCGGTTTAAATTCTTATTGTGCCTATTGTGTAGGGAAAGTTTATGCATCTTCACTAATTTGATATTATTTTTGAATACCTCGAAATGAAAAAAATCTTATGCTTAGTTCTTGTTTGTTCCACACTATCCAGTTTTGGTCAGTTAGTGCAAGGTACTCGATCACGCGACGAAAATGAAGCCGTTAAGGCTAACGTTTCAGGGATATTAGACTTCAAAAGCCGACTTTTTGTTGGGTTGGGTAGTGCTATTTTTATAGATTTTATCTCTTCGCCTTTAACTTTCACGTTTAGAGAATATCAAGACCCTCCATTAACTCCTGGAGGGCCGAATGTGATACGCAGAGAGCCTGCAGCAGCACAAACTACTTACAACTCATTTTACACGATGAGTATAGAGCCACGCTATAACCTGCTAGAGCCTACAGATGATATTGCATTTGCCTTTACATCACCACTTGGTTTTGGGTTTGGACAGTCCTATCCTACGGATTCTGACGTACAGGGTTCCACAGGCTTTGGAAATGTCCAACTAGCGGCTATGGGGTGTTTATACTACGGCAGTCACGCTACATATAATTCTAATCAAGATTTTGGTATCAACCTTAGTGCTGGCTTTGAGGTGAATAAAATTGGCGTCATTAATCTGGACCAAGGTAATAGAGATTTGAACAAAGCTTGGATAATGCCAACTACTCGAGTTGGGGTGCAATTTTACAAAGGATATAGCCCAGTTGAGATTAATGTAAAATACGGATTTGGCCCTCGGCAAGATCAAGTGATAGATGGATGGGGCTACCCACTTGGCAGCGGTAAGGTGGTAAGGAGAGCTTCTTCTCTCAAACTGTCTATTGTTTATCTCGTTAATTAGTATTTATTTTTTATTCTCACCTATCACAATCATCTTATTAAGTAAATGATAAACAGAGATTTAAGTTGGCTTTCGTTTAACGAACGCGTACTACAAGAGGCTAAGGATAAAACCGTTCCCCTCATTGAGCGAATGCGATTTTTGGGTATTTATTCTAATAATCTAGACGAGTTTTTCCGTGTACGTGTTGCTACAGCTGTACGCCTAATTAAAGCCCTTAAAGGAAAGGACGATGAATTGGCTACGCGTACTACGGAAATAGTAGCAGATATACAAAAACGAGTAATAGAACTACAAGGTGAGTTTTATGCCACCTATGAGAAAATTTCAGGAGAGTTAGAGCAACAAAAAATCTTCATCAAGGATGAAACACAATTGAATGAAGAAGAGAAATCTTTTATCCGTCAATATTTTCTGAAAGAGGTGGAGTCGCTCATAACACCCATTATCCTAAGTAATATTAAGAAATTCCCTTATCTCAAGGATAAATCTGTTTATCTCTATATCGCGGCTACCAAAAAGAATCAGAAGAAACTGCAAGCTGTGATAGAACTCCCCACGGACTATATCTCGCGTTTTGTTGTATTACCAAGCAATGATGGGGCTACCAATATTATCTACTTAGATGATGTTATACGCTACAATACGCCTTATATCTTGAGTATATTCGAACCGCAAGACATTGAATCCTATATCATAAAGCTTACCAGAGATGCAGAACTAGACTTAGATGATGATTTTAGTGAGAGTTATTATGATAGGTTGAATAAAAGTCTATTAAGTAGAAAAAAAGGTAAGGTGGTACGCCTAGTGTATGATAAAGAGATGCCAAGAGAGCATTTGGACTATATACTGAGCAATATGAAAATGACTGCACACAACAACCTTATACCAGGGGGCAAGTACCATAACTTTAGAGATTTTATGAGTTTCCCTTCGCTGGGTAGAAATGAGTTGTGCTATGAGCACGTAGAGGCGGCAAGTCATAAAGATATAAATGAGGATAAACCTCTACTCAAACAAGCACTAGACGCGGACGTACTGCTTCAGTTCCCTTATCACTCATTTGATTATGTAATAGACCTTATACGGGAAGCGGCTATAGACCCCAAGGTGGAGAGCATCAAAATGTCACTATACCGGGTAGCGTCTAAGAGTAAGGTTATAAAAGCACTCAAAAATGCCGCTCGTAATGGTAAACTTGTGTATGTAGTTATCGAGCTTAGAGCTCGTTTTGATGAGGAGGCAAACTTAGAATGGAGTAAGCAACTACAAGAGGAAAACATACATATAGAGTTTGGGCTTAGAGGTTTGAAAGTCCATAGTAAACTCCTGCTTATTCAGCGACGGTCCAAGGGTGAATTGCGAAATATATCACTTATAAGCACGGGTAATTTTCACGAAAAAACAGCTACATTATACGGAGATTCTGCATTGTTGACAGCCGATTCTAGGGTTGCGGATGAAGTGGAGCGGGTGTTCCAAATATTTGACAAGCCCTATCTGCCCAATAATTTTGAGCATTTACTTGTAGCTCCCATAAATCTGAGGCGTGGTCTGTATGACTTGATAGATCAAGAGATTCAGAGAGTAATGGAAGGTGAACAAGGGCGAATATTCATTAAGGTAAATAATCTGGTGGATGAAGGGATGATAGAGAAACTAAGCCAAGCAGCGAGTAGTGGAGTAAAGATTAGAATGCTCATAAGAGGAGTATGCAGTATGGTTCCTTCTGATAATATCGAGGTGAGAAGCATAGTCGGGCGTTTTTTGGAACACGCGAGAGTTTTTTACTTTGGTGACGAAACCGCTGCTAAATTATATTTAGGTTCTGCGGACTTAATGACCCGTAACTTGGATGTTCGTGTAGAAGCACTTACTCCGCTATATGATCCCAAAATTAAATCAGAAATGGTATCTTATCTTGAATTACAATGGTCTGATAATCAAAATTCTAGAGTGATTGACAGCAGTTTGTCGAATAAGATGTATACCGACGATTTGCCCGAATGCGATTCGCAGATTGAACTGTACCAACAGCTCAAATAAAGCCATTTGTCTAATCCAATAGATTGGTCAAGTTGGACCCATCAAAGTTTTCTTCCGTATCAATGCCAAGTAAGGAGAGGATTGTAGGTACAATATCCACTGTTTGTACGGTATCAATTAGTTGAACAGCAGACTTGCCCGGAATTTTAAAAATCATAGGCACGTGCGTATCATAATCGTAAGGTGTACCGTGGGTCGTACCGTGAGCACGCATATCAACCAAGTAATTTTTGCGAGGAACTAGCTTAATGAAGTACCCATATCCATCGCGATGACTATTTCTTATTTTCTCAATAAATTTTTTGGTACACGTTGAGTCTGCAATATCTAGGTGACTGTATGCATCCTCAATATAGCTCAGCTCAGCAATGGAAGAGGTGAGTTGAGTGATTACTTCTGTTAAGTCTAATTTATTGGCTTTAATTAAGTTTAAGTCGGGCTCTACGCCGCCATAATCTGCTTTAATGATGAGGTTTTGTGTAAGTCCATATCGCTTCATCGTATTGGCATTTATAGCAGCCATATCAGCTGTAAATTCAGCCCGTTGAATTCTTCTGGCATCTACACCGTTCATTGCCAAGTACTCTGGCATACTTGCCACACCGTGATCAGCGGTAATCACCACCATATAGTTCTCCTGGCCCATCGCAGTATTCAGATACTCTATAAAGTCTGCTAGGTAAAAATCAAGTTTATTGTAATAGTCTAGTACCTCATAGCTGTTAGGCCCAAAATGATGACCAATCACGTCAGCTGCGGAGAGTCCTACGGTTAGCACATCGGTATGATTATCGTGTCCGAGTTTCTGTTCATCAATGATTTTCTTGGCAAATTTTAATACAAAAGCATCTCCGTAAGGAGAGTTCCACATAAACGAACCAGCTTGATTATCTCTTACTCTAAATGTATCAAAAGACGCGATAGTATGCGGAAACCAAGGTTTGAAAGAACCACTTTCTACCTCAAAACTATCGGTGGTTAACGATGGTAGCTTTACGAATGACTCATCTAGCACCCATCCGTTTTCTATTTCCTTTGTCATTGTCGTATTGGCGGTGAATGATTTAGCCCAAGTAGGATAAGCTTCTGTGTAATAATCGGTACTTACCATCTGTGTGCTAGCAGCATCAAACCAAAAGGCACGATTGGCATTTTTACCACCCATAAGTATCGAAGCTCTATCTTTCAATGCTACGCTATATACCTTGGACTCAGCATCCGCGGCTTTTACTCTGTCGCCAAGTGTAGGCTTAAGAAGCGGTTGGGCACTTACCTTATTCAGCTCACATTGATCTATCCCAACAAAGCTCACTGTTGTATCCTCTATGCTATAATGCTTAAATCCTAAAGTTCGATTGTACACGGTATTGTCTACTATCCCGTTGTGACTAGGGTAGTACCCTGTTGCTAATGTTGCGTGACCAGCAGCGGTAGTGGTAGTAGCGTGATTATGATGTGCATTGGTAAATATCACGCCACTATCTAGCAGGTACTTGAAGCCAGCCTCCAGCTGTGGGTTGAATCGCGTAAGGTATTCACTCTTCATTTGGTCAATACTTATTACGACCACAAGTTTTGGTTTGTCACTACTAGGAGTAGGCTTACACGCCATCAAAACAAAAATGCTAAATACTACAAGTGCTTTTTTCACACTGCGAAGTAAGCATAGTTATGTTTTTAAATTGTAAAATTTAATGTGAAATAAAGCTGGGAAAAGAGCGACGTACTGAAAAGAATAGCTCATTTATATCCCATTTTAGATCTGTTTTATTTTATACTGGGTGGTTATCGTACATCTAATCTCTCGATAAGCTTCGAAAAAAATATTCTTATTCAGAAAGTGCCTAATTTCATTGATATACAGATAGTGGTCATAGCTCAATTGGTGCTTGGTAATGCTGAAATACTTAAGCATATTTGCCTATGCAAAAAATAGGCTTTGTAGCACTGTGCTTACTAATAGCTAATGTATCTATTGGTCAGCGATTTACAAGTGGAACTGTTGTAGATCAAGATGAAAACGCTGTAGCAAATGTTCGCATACAGGAGCGTGGCACCAAGAACTTTACTTTTTCTAACGATAAAGGTGAGTTCGTCTTGTCTTTTTTTGATGGTCAAACACCGCTTGTATTCAGTCACGAGGGTTATGATTCTCTTGTATTGAAGCTAGAAACCAATTCCTCTACCAAAGTATTCATGACCGCTCACCCAAACTACAACACGTATAACTTGGGTTTTCTTGCTGGGTTTACAGATTTCACTTATAAGAATGTTAATAAGCATTTGCAAAACATGCCTTATTTCTTGGGTGAGTCTGACGTTAATAGACAACTTCAGATGCTTCCAGGTATTGAGCAAGGTAGAGAAGGGTATAGTAATCTATTTGTAAGAGGTGGAGAGGCAGACCAAAATCTAATGATGTATAATGGGACACCGATTTATAATAGTAATCACATATTCGGTATATCATCTACCTTTCATCATCGCAGTATTGCTAATACATCGGTGTACAAAGGCCTAGCACCTGCCAAATATGGTGGTCGTGCATCTGCCTACATTGATTTAGAGAGTGAAAAAAACGCCAAATTCAGTGGATTAAACGGTGAATTTGAGATGACTCCACTTAATGCAGGGATTTACCTTTCTAATATAGAAAAAGACCAACAATACTTTACCATAGCTGCTCGTAGATCGTGGATAGACCTATTAGTACCTGTAGAGAGTAGAGAGAATTCCTTAAATGCCAATATCTATGACTTGCAACTGAACATGGGCAAGACTTTGAGGAATAAGGATAAGGTTGACTTTAGCTTTATGTCTACGCGTGATTTGTATTTCATTGGATTAACAGAAGAGGACTCCTTCGGAAACGCTAGTTCTATCTTCGGACTAACTCAAAAATGGTCTAATATTTTAACATCTTTAAAATATAGTACGCAGATAAATAGGGCGATAGATGTAGAGTATATGGCATACTACAGTGAATATAAAACATCTTTAGAGTTTAAACAAGAAATACCTACCGTAGTAACGGGTAACTTAGGTTTACCCACCACACGTCAAGAGGATGTTAGTGGTATACGTGATATTGGACTTCAGGCCAACGCAACTTACATTTATAGTAACGAGCATTTAGTTAGCTTCGGTATGCAAAGTAGTACTAAGCTTTTTCAGGTTGGTAAGCGAGAGTATAGTGCAGTAGATTACCCCAATACCGCAGATGTAAATGTGATTACAGGCGATGAAAAGTACCAAGCCACACAAGAAATTGCTCTGTATGCTGAAGACAAGTATAGGTTTTCTGATAAAACCTCTTTAGATCTAGGATTGAGACAAGTTTTATTTTTTAATGACAATAAAGTTAGGGCAGGATTCGAACCTCGACTACACGGGACGTTCTACTTAGACAACAAAGACGTCCTAAAGGTAGGGTACAATAGACATAATCAGTATGTAAGCCAGTTAAATCTAGGTACGATAGGCAATCCATCTAATATTTGGGTTCCTGCTACACAACAAATCGAGCCACAGAAACTGGATATCTTTGAGGCTAGCTACGAGCGTAAGTTGGGTAGGATATTTTCGGCAAGCCTAAATGCTTACTATAAGCGTATGCAAAACCTAAATTTGGTTTCTAACCTTACAGATGCCAATAACCCAGACTTGGACTGGCAAGGAAGCGTAATACAAGGAGAAGGAAACGCTTGGGGAGTAGAAGTAATGCTACAAAAGAGTGAAGGTAGTTTTAATGGATGGTTGAGCTATGCTTATAGCAAGAGTACTCGAAATTTCGAAGACCTCTTTGCAGCAGATTTTGACTTTACCTATGATAGGCCTCATATGCTCAAGATACACGCCAATTATTATGATGAGCTTGCTGACTGGAATTTTGGGATGAATATCATCATAGGAAGCGGACAATTATTTACATTGCCTATTGGTAAGTTCTTGGATAACAATGACGAGATACAACTTCAATACAATACTTTGAACAATCATAGAAGCCCTATGTATACACGTTTAGATATCAGTCTTATGCGATTGAAAAATAGTTATGGGTTAGATCAAGAATGGCGATTCTATCTCTATAATGCTTTAGGTAGTCGTAATCCATTGAATATTGGAGTAGACTTTGACGGGAATAGTAATTTTTCTGCACTCCAAGTGGATAGAGCATACCTAGCTTATATCCCCGGAGTAGCTTATATCGTTAAATTTTAAAAGAGGAGTAGAATTAAATGGAAAAAGGAATGAAAAGATTAAGATTTTTTGTTGGACTCAGCTTTGTGCTGAGTCTTAGTGCATGTTTGAATGACACGATACGACCAGACATATTACAAGATTATACACCCAAAATGGTGATTAATGCAGTATTAACGGCAGATAGCACGGTCAGTATTCGGTTAACACAAAGCCTCCCAGTGGTAGATAGCACATATCCTACCTTGGTGCAAAATGCCACAGTTACTTATGAGTCTGCCACTGGAGCAGATGGTTCATTTACGTACGACCCCATTTCACAAACCTATATTACCAATAAGGTTTTTGTGCCGGGAGAGATATTTAGATTGAGAGGCGAGCACCCCACATTACCCACCGTGGTTTCAGAAGTACGTATGCCCGATAAAGTAGAAAGTCAAGCGAGCTTGACGTTAGATGGAGGTGTAGATACTAGTGGATTGTCAGGAGACTTACTTACACTTACCGTAAATGATCCAGGTGGCCAGAAGAACTACTATAGACTTCGTGTATTGTACAATAATGGAGTTCGATTTATACCATTTAGCTACCCGAGAGCCGATCCTAGTTTTGCAGATTATAATTCTTTAGTACTTGAGGATAATTCAGTCTTGTTTACCGACGAGCTCTTTGATGGACAGCAAAAGACTATTTTAAGTGTAGCAGTAAATAGCCTCACAGCAGGCATAAGTGGAGATAAGTATATGATTGAATTTGCATCAGTTTCTTCCGACTATTATGACTACTTTATCTCGCTAGACCGAGCCATCGATGCCAAAGAAGTAACTTTTCAGGGAGGATTTAATAATGCTGTAGTCATTCATAGTAATATTGATAATGGACTAGGCATATTGGCTACCGAATCACGTTCAAATTTTATATTAAGATAAAAATACACTAGCATATCTAGTAATACTAAATGATAAAAAGATTAATAATACTGGCTTTAGTCGGTATTTCGGCTCTATCAGCCATAGCACAAAATGCCACCTTACGTGGTTTTGTATATAATGAAGACAATGGAGAACCTCTAGTATCTGCACTCGTTACGTTTAAAAGTATAAAACAGGGTGCTTATTCCGATGAGGGAGGTTTATATGCGATACCTTCAATACCAGCGGGTAAGTATACCGTGGTGGTGACCCTCGTTGGTCACGACACTGCAACAGCCGATGTCGAACTATCTGAAGGCCAAGTTGTCGCCCAAAACTTCTACCTTAATACAACGAGTAATGCACTCGGCACGGTAAAGGTCTCAGCAGAGAAAATACGTAAGTCCAAAGAGATAAATATTTCTAAAACCACGATTAAGCCCGTACAACTCACGAGAATACCGTCTGTAGGAGGGGAACCAGACTTGGTACAGTATCTCCAAGTGTTGCCAGGTGTAGTATTCTCAGGAGATCAAGGCGGACAATTATACATACGTGGTGGCAGTCCCATTATGAATAGAGTAATGCTTGATGGACTTACCATATACAATCCTTTTCATAGCATCGGATTATTCTCTGTTTTTGATAGTGATATACTAAAATCGGTGGATGTTTATTCTGCTGGATTCAATTCTGAGTACGGAGGAAGAATATCGGCTATTGTAGATGTGAAAACCAGAGACGGTAATAAGAAACGCTTAGCTGGTAAGATTAATGCGAGTCCTTTTAGTTCTAAATTTTTGATAGAAGGTCCACTCAAAAAATATGAACCCGAAAAAGGAAGTAGTAGCTTCATAGTCTCATATAAAAACTCCTACTTAAATAGGACCGCTCCAATAGTATATCCTTATGCCGCAAACGGCAACTTGCCCTATTCTTTTAGTGATTTGTATAGTAAGATTTCCTTTAATTCTGCCAAGGGGAGTAACATTAGTTTTTTTGGTTTTGATTATACGGATAATGTCAATTTTGAACAATCAGCTTCGTATAATTGGACCTCGAGTGGACTCGGAACCAAGTTTTTACTCGTTCCGGGAGGTAGTCAAACCATTTTAGACGGAAGTTTCACATACAGCGGTTATGAAATAACTCAAGAAGAATTAGACCAAAAGCCAAGACGCTCTGGTATCAATGGATTTAATGTTAATTTGAATTTTAATCGTTTCATTGGTGACTTAGACAAGTTGAAATATGGAATAGAAATCAATGGTTTCTCTACAGATTTTGAGATTTATAATAGCGTAAACAGAAGAATACAGCAAAAAGAGAATACAAGTGAGCTCAGTGCCTTTGTAAATTACTTGAAAAATTTCAATAAGAAGTTTTTGCTAGAAACAGGACTGCGAATGCAGCGTTATGCTACCCTTTCTGAAACAACCTTAGAGCCACGCATTGGGATGAAGTACAATCTAAACACTCGTTGGAGACTAAAAGGTAGTGCTGGTTTGTACTCGCAAAACTTAATGAGTGCTGTGAGCGATCGAGATGTAGTAAACTTATTTTACGGTTTTCTAAGTGGACCGACGGACTTACCTGAGGAGTTCTTAGGTGAGCCTGTAGAGAGTAAATTGCAGAAGGCACGTCACGCCGTATTTGGGGTAGAATTTGATATTAATACAGCCTCGGAATTAAATGTAGAGGGATACATTAAAGAATTTACTCAAATCACAAACGTAAACCGAGACAAAATTTTTGATGACAATAGAGAGAATCAATATAGACCTTATTACTTAAGGGAAAGTTATATTATAGAAAACGGTGAAGCATACGGTTTTGATGTGACTTACAAATACGAAAATGAGCAGTTATACCTATGGACTGTGTATTCATTTAATATTGTAAATAGATATGACGGCATTAGAGAGTATCAGCCGCATTTTGACAGAAGACATAATGTAAACGTAGTAGCTTCTTATGATTTTGGGGATGATTTGAAATGGAATGTAAACGCTCGCTGGAATTTTGGTTCTGGTTTCCCGTTTACGCTCACACAAGGGTTTTATGAACAGTTAGATTTTAGCGGCGGTGCTAGTACTGATTTCTTAACAGAGAACGGTGAGTTGGGCATATACTATGATGACATCAACCAAGGAAGGTTGCCCTACTATCATCGTTTAGATGCCTCGGCTAAGAGACGTTTTGAGTGGAAGAGTAAGAAGAAGGTAGAGCGTAAAGCGGAGATCATATTTTCTGTGACGAATATGTACAATAGAGAAAATATCTTTTACTTTGATAGGGTCAACTATAAGCGAGAAAATCAACTTCCTATACTACCTAGTATAAGTGCTAGTTATACGTTCTAGTAATGTGGAATATAAAATGTAAAAGGGGCAAGTACGATCGTACTTGCCCCTTCTTTTTTGGCGTGATATTTTGATATTAAATCATCTCCATAGGTGATGACGAACACGACTGCTCCTTTATAATTTGAATAGATGTTGGATTGGGTTTGTACGCAACGGTATCCAATATGCTAAAATCATTTTTTAGTTGTATGTACTGCTCATTTAATGTTTTGTCACTATTCACAGCCCGTAGCACTTCGCTGTGCTTGTCGGGTGGCAATTCATTATAGGCTAAAAGTATAAGTTCGTTTTGAGTAATGTTTCTAATCATATGATGTTTAGTTTGGAGTGTAATTATTTTAATTATCTCCATAACGCCAACCACTATATATTTAGTGTGTGATTAGGAAATTTTCGGTTTGATAGTTAATACCTTAATTCTAGATGCTCTTTACTCAGAGCTGGGTCTATAAAAACTACACCGATGAAAAACAAGTCAATAGTAGACGTAACTCGCTCATCTTCTTTTATTTGCTGCCAAGCCTGCTCCATTTGTTTGGAGTAATGTATGTCGTCAAATATGAATATAGTGCCGGAATGAGCTGCTATTTGTAGTTGGTCAAAATAACGAAGCGTCGGTTCTAACTTATGATTTCCATCTATGTAAATGATATCGTACTGCTGCGTAATGGCCTTGTCTAGGGTTTTTTCAAATGGGCCTATGATACACGATATGTTAGTGTGGCCAAGTTGGTTCCAAACAGATTGGGCAATATTAGCGACAGAAGAATCACCTTCTAGTGTAGTTACAGCTACACTTTTGTTTTGAGCTAAGTATGCTGTTGTTATTCCCAATGAAGCACCCAATTCTAAGACATTTGTAGCCTCGTAGTAATCTACTATTTTTCCAAGCAGCCTAGCATATATCGGTGGTTTGAGGCTCTTTTTGGCGATTTCGCTTACGGCCTTTACTACGATGGTGCCACTTTTACCGTAATCTACAAAGTCGAGTACCTGCTTGCTTTTTTTGAGTCTTTTTCTCTCTTTTTCAGCTTCTTTATACTTTTGTTTATTAGCTGAAGGCAACACTTTATCGGCAAATTCGAAGATACGTGGGGAGTGTACGGCGTGCTTATTTACCGCACGCCATTTATACTTTATATACTTAAGTCCTATCTGTAATACAGAATACGGTTTGGTTATAGCCATTAGTTACTCGGCACTTCATCAGTTCCGTTGTCTTCTTCTAAAGGATCACTTTTCTTCGCATTTTTTATCACGGAAAGCTCTTTTTTTAGCTTGCTTATCTGCTTATTGACTCGCTCTATTTTGACGTTAAAGTCTTTGAGCATTTTATCCGCAGTTTTAGATTTATTGAAGAATGACATATTACGCTCTATGCTGGCAATCTCTTCATTAAGCGTTGTAATACGACGTTTGATGTTTCTTTCTTCTTTTTCTAACTGACTTACGCCATTGGGCGATGACGTTTTTAATTGCTGGTAATACTCTGATAGGTTTGCCTCTTTAGCAGCCTCTATCTGCCCGCTATACTTAGTATATACCGCATTATTGGCATCGTCATACGCTTTGCTTATACGTTTTGCGTCTTTATAAGGCACAAAACCAGCATTACGCCATTCTGCGTTTATTTTTTTTAAATCTGTAAATGCCTGCTTATGATCAGCATTTTGAGAAGTAAGTTCTTGTAGTTGTTTAATGAGAGTCTCTTTTTTCTCCAAGTTCGCTTTCTCTTCTTCTCTCTTTCCTGAGAATGCCTCATTTTTAGCCTCAAAAAAGAAATCGCAAGCAGAGCGGAATCGTTTCCATATAGCTTGGTTCACTTTTTCTGGAACAGGACCTACTTTTTTCCAATCTGCTTGTAGAGCTATAATGGCTTTTCCCGTAGCTGACCAGTCTTTACTATCTTTTAGAGCTTCAGCTTTCTCACATAATGCTTCTTTGAGCTTAAGATTTTCATTCCTAGCTGAATTTAAGTTTTTGAAGAAAGCCTTACGCTCCGTATAAAAATCGTTGAGAACACCATTAAACTGAATCCACACCGCATCTTTATTACTTTTGGGTACGGGACCTATTTTTTTCCACTCGGCAAATAGCTCTTCAAATGCTTTCGTTTTTTCATTCCAGCCTTTTACATCCTTAGGTTTTACGGCATTGAGTAGGTCTGCCTTCTCGCTAAGTATTATTTTTTTCTGAAGATTACCTTCTTTAGCAGTCTCTAGCTCATCGTATATTTTACGTTTTTGCTCGTACACTGCATCACTTGCCGACTTGAAAGCTTGCCATATAGGTTCGCGACTTTCTTGAGGCACTGGACCGATATTTTTAAACTCTTCGTGGTATTTATTCAGTAGAATGAAACTACGCTTGATTGACTTTTCGTCCTTTATAGCTTCTACCTTCTTTGTCAGCTCTATCTTGGCTTCTAGATTTTTCTGACGGTCAAGCTCTTTTAGCTCTATGTTTATTCCGTGATTGTCATAAAAACGGTTAAGTAAGGTATTATATCTATCCCAAAGGTCATTTACCGACTCCTTAGGCAGCACACGGATGGATTTCCATTCACGCTGTATTTCTTTTACTGCAGCTATAGTTTCTAGAGTTTCGTCTTCGGCTACAATGGCCTCTAATTTGGTAATTAGAGCCTCTTTGGCCGCCAAATTCTTCTTTTTTTCTTCGTCAATACGCTTTTTTTCTTCAGCTCTAGCCTTTTTAATTTCCTCTTCTACGGCTTTTAATTCATCTATTAATGGAGTTTTTTCGAACTCAAAATCAGGAGCGTCTTCTGCCTTTTCTGCATTGTATTTTTGCTTGGCATCTTCCTTAGCGGGGTTGTATTTATCATAAAATACTTTACGAATAATTTTCATTCGCTCTGAAGCTGTTTTTGGTGTGAGCATAAGAAGAGCCTTGGTCTCTGCTGCAAGTTCCTCCAAAGATTTCTCTTCAAGAGCTGCAGCATTAAACTGTTCTTCGGTTTCCTCAGCCACTATCGCTTTGTGCAACTCCTCGTTTTTAAGATCAGTTTCATTTACTGATGGAGTAGTTTTAGACTCGGTATTCACCGCAGTTGCTTCGGTATTAGATACCTCTAGTTCTTCGTTCATTTGTACGTGTAAAAAATGAGTGCAAAAATGGTACATTTGATGCGAAATCCCAACTATGCAAGAAGAACCTCAAGTGAAGATTATAGAATGCCCGAGAGATGCGATGCAGGGCATACTTGACTTTATTCCTACTGCAAAAAAAACTGTCTATATCAATGCGTTATTGAAGGTGGGTTTTCATACTCTGGATTGTGGAAGTTTTGTCTCACCAAGAGCTATACCTCAGATGAGAGATACCAGGGAAGTTCTTAGGAATTTAGATTTGGAGAATACTTCTACCAAATTATCTGTGATTGTAGCAAATAAGCGTGGTGCTGACGATGCTCTGCTATTTGATGAAATAGACTATTTAGGCTTTCCATACAGTGTTTCCGAAACCTTTCAGCAACGCAATACCAATAAAGGTATTCGAGATTCTTTGGAGACAGTAAAGTATGTATTGGATGGATGTAAGAATGCCGATAAAGAAATGGTAGTTTATATTAGTATGTGCTTTGGTAATCCTTATGGGGATGAGTGGAGTCCCGATATAGTGACAGATTTGGTAGGGGAGTTGCACGAGTTAGGAATTAAGCATTTTTCGCTGTCAGATACCATAGGCGTGAGTAATAAGGACTCTATAGCAGACGTATTTGTAGAATTGAATAAAAATTATGCTGAGTGTGAATTTGGAGCACATTTTCATACTAAACCACATCGATGGCTCGAAAAGATAGAAGCAGCTTATGAGCACGGTTGTCGCAAGTTTGATGGAGCTATCAAAGGATATGGAGGTTGCCCAATGGCCAAAGATGATCTGGTAGGTAATATGCCTACAGAAAAGATGATAGGTCACTTTGGGTATGATGCCCTGAAACTAAAAAAGGCTTCCTTTGAGGAAGCCTTAAAATTAGCTGAAAATATTTTTGGTCGCTATTTGTGAGCGATACTTAGTCTCTTTACAAGGTGATTGTCACCCGAACTGAATGTCACAAAGTAATTACCGTTTTCTAGTGAACGCGTATTTAGTTGTTCTCTAGGCTGTACTTCTAAAACTTTATTGCCCAGTGCTGTGTACACAGCAATTATTGCATTCTCTCTTTTTACCGTAGGGTCTAACACAATGTTTACCTTGTCATTAGCGGGATTAGGGTAAATAGTCATAAGCTTGTTGTCTTTATACTTGGTCACGCTTCCGGTAGTAGAAACTGCAATATAGTTTTCTCCTATCTTCGTATCTGAACCAAAGCTATTATTAATAACTAGTTTGACATCGTAGAAACCAGTTTTGGTAAAGGCCACTTTCAATTCCGCAGATGATATTGTACCGCTATTGATAGTGTAATCTGCAGGTGTAATGGTCCACGTACGTGATGTAGCGGGCTCACCTCCAGAAATGTCGGTAATTGTCACTTCATCATTTACCTTGCACGTTCGTGTAGATGCTTCAAAATCAGCTGCTGGGACTAACGCACTTATGGTTATTTTACGAATAACATGACTGCTCACGGCGATACTATTCTCTGTTGCATATAGGTTGCCCAAGCCGTCAGTTTCTAAGTCAGCTAGTTCTGTGAAGGTTGCGTTGCTGCCTGACCCATCTTTTACAGCAAATTCAGATACATTACCGGCAAAGGTTGTAACAGAATTGTTGGTTTCGTTTATAGCTCGAATAACATTTTGATCTGCTACATATATAATACCGTCTACCACAGCTATTCCCTTAGGTGCTTTGAAACGTGCATTAGTCAGTGTACCATCTACTATACGAGCATCTGTTCCTGTACTAGGACCAGCAAGAGTGGTAGTAGCCCCAGTGTAAATATTAATTTTTCTAATATTGGTATTCCAAGGATCGGTAACCACTATTGTGTTGCTATTATAGATAGCTACGCCCCAAGGTCTTCCAAACTTTGCAGCGGCTCCCGTGCCATCTGCTGTACCTACTGACTTTGCTGTACCTGCTAGTGTGGTAACCACTCCAGCGGGTGTAATTTTACGTATGGTGTAATTTCTGTTGTCCGTCACATAAAAGTTACCATCTGTATCTATGGCAATATCCGTAGGTTGGTCAAAACGAGCAGAAGTCCCAGTACCGTCAGATGAACCTGCAGTACCATAACCAGGTAATCCTGGGGTAGGAGCGGCTCCAGCAAATGTGGATGCTACTTGTCCATTTCCGAGGTTTACATATTTAGCTAATCGACGAATGCAGTGGTTTGCTACATCGGCTATGTATACATTACCATCAGCGTCTGTTGCCATACCTCCTGGGTTTCGATAAGTGCTTTGGGTGGCTGTTGCATTTCGGTATCCCTCTGAGAGAGCAGGCTGCTGTAAGCTTCCCGAACGGATTTGCAATTTACCATTGGATATAATACGAATCTTATTTTTTTCACTGATGTACATTTTGCCTGTATTGTCAAAGCACAAACCAGTTGGATTGCTGAAATACGTATCGAGTAAATCTTTACCCGATGTAGATTCATAATTGTTGTCTGCATCATCATTTGTGATTCCGGCATAAGTGGTCACACTCTGAGCATTTGCTGTTGAGATAAGGACGCAAAATAAGGATAGTATGGTTATCTTTTTCATTAGTAGTCTGTTTTAAGCGAAACAACTACTTACGTTGTTTTCTATTTCAGTTGCAATATTGGTGTAATCTCTTGGTACAAAAGATTCTCCTGTTAATTTTTCGTATAGTTCAATATAGCGTTGGCTAATGGTTTCTACAAATTCTATAGGCATCTCTGGGCAACTTTGGCCGTCTTTACCTTGGAAACCTTCGCCTATGAGCCATTGTCTCACAAATTCCTTGCTTAATTGGCGTTGTTGCTGATCCTTGGCCTGAATATCTTCGTAAGAATCTGCGTAGAAATAACGTGAACTATCAGGAGTATGAATTTCGTCTATTAAGTGGATCTTGCCATCTTTAGTGCCAAATTCATATTTAGTATCTACGAGTATTAATCCTTGTTTGGCTGCGTGCTTACTGCCGTGATCATATAAGGCAAGAGCATAATCTTTTAACTGACTTAGCTCCTTTTTCTTTATGATTTTTTGTTCCAATATCTCCTCGTAGCTGATATCTAAGTCGTGACCGCTTTCTGCTTTAGTACTAGGTGTAAGTATGGGTTCAGATAACTTATCGTTTTCCTTCAAACCATCAGGTAACTTCACGCCACATACTTCTCGTTTCCCTGATTTATACTCTCGCCATGCGTGTCCTGCAAGATATCCTCTTACCACAAATTCTACCGGATAGGGATCACATCGGTGGCCTATTGTAACGTGAGGATCTGCTTCACTTATTTTCCAGTTTGGTACAATATAACTCGTGTCATCCAGAAATTTGGACGCGATTTGATTCAGAACTTGACCTTTATAAGGGATAGCACTAGTGAGTACGTGATCGAAAGCAGATATTCTATCGCTCGCTATAAGCACCACGTGCTCCTCTCTTATCATATATACATCTCGTACCTTACCTCGTATGAACGCGGTTTGGTCTTTGAAGAAAAAATTAGTTGATACTAAGGTCTTTTCTTGTTCTTGTGCCATCATTGATTTTGCTATAAAACGTCAAAAATAAATATTACTCACTAAAGCCTCAAAAATATCCTCAAGACTACAACTCAGATAGAAATTGCATCGTATCCTCACCATCCGCAAAATCTTGCAAATCAGGTTTTTGTGCTTTTCCATAAGGAATGGAATCATCCTTAGGATAGTTTCCCACAATACATTGGATATCATCTCTGTTTTCACGTATGAAGGTGTCAACCTCAGCTAAATCATCGTAATACTCATAATGTATGCAGGCCAATGGTGCATGAAGACTTACTCGTTGTTTCGGCAGAGCAAATCCCGTATCGAGGTGCTGTTCGTTATTCAAGAGTAATAGTGCACGGTGATAGGTGTAGTTGTTAGCATACTTATTATGGTTTACCAATTCTTTGTATTTCATAAAAACATCTAATACCTTCACTATTTCTAAATTACGTGGTAAGTATATGAAGCTCACATTACGACAGCCTAATCCATAATATTGAAATACATCGTCTGCCAATGCTGATAATTGTTCTGGAGTTTCGGTTCCGTCTAGCACAGCCATTGATTTTCTGTTTTTACGCAATAAGCGAGGTATAGACTTGAAATAGTGCTCAAAATAGCGGTAACTATTGTTGCTTCCTGTCGCAATAACGGCATCAATATCTTTCACTCGTTCTACGATGGTCAATCGCTCTGTAAGATGAGGTGCTATCTCTTGCAACCACTTCACCAGCAATAAGATAACATACTTGTCGTCGCTGCTCGGTTTAATAACTGCGGAGTGGCCAGTTAGCAATACACAAAGCAAATCGTGAAATCCTACTAATGGAATATTACCTGCCATAATGATGCCCACTGTCTTTGGTGAAGCGACATAAGTGTACGGCTTGCAGAACTTCGACAGATTATCTTGTGTAAGTTCTGATTGCCAATGTTGAAGTGCTAGCAAATAGTTTTCTTTTGTAAGCCAGTTGTTTTCCACGTAGGTCTTAGCTACCGAAAATTCAAGTTGCTCATTGTCACTTGTAAAACGGTTGCCTAAGGTTACTAAGGCGTCTATGATAGCTTGTTGGTTTAGCATATAGTGATACAAAGGTGGTAATTCTAAGTGATTTGAGCATAGGGCGTTGCTATTTTAGAGAATAATAACGTAAGTCTTTTAGGATAAAGCACCTTGGATTTATATACGGCAACCATTTATAATCTACATATCCTAATTTTGAAGTATGAAAATGATGACACTTATCGGTCTACTTAGCTTATCGCTGTTGGCTAGTGCACAAGATACTGCTAATAGTGAACCTCATATAATTACAAACCCCACTCAAATCGCTTCCTTCAGAGGAGGCGAAGCGGAATTTATATAATATGTCGCAGAACACATTTCGTTTTCGGCAATAGCAAATGATGCCGTGTGTAAAGTGATTATTAGTTTCGTAGTAGATACTGCAGGAAATGTAAAGAATTTGAAAACATTAGGACGAAAACGTGGCTATGTTGTGGAGGAAGAGGCTACGAGAGTCATTCAATCTACTAGCGGCTTGTGGGAGCCTGCTATGTTTTATGATGCTAAGGTGGAGCAAAGATTACGGTATCCTATTCATATTTGTTTTCACTAAACTATTGATTTTGATTAGAATACTTTGTTGTTTGTTTTATTGCTCAGCAACGACTCAAGATAATATCGTGTCGTTTATTGCCTACCTTTGTTATCCACTTTTATAAACAACCATTTTGGCCAGAATACTAGCATTAGACTATGGCGGCAGACGCACCGGCATCGCCACTACAGATCCCCTACAGATTATCGCTACTCCACTTATTACCGTACAAACCGAAGACCTGATGGACTACCTATGTGATTATACAGCTAAGGAAGAGGTGAGCGATATAGTGGTAGGTCAACCTACTCGTCACGACGGAAGTTTCTCAGGAATAGAGCAATACATCGTCGAATTTATTGAGAAATTCAAGGCTAAGTTTCCTGCTATCACGGTGCATCGTATAAATGAAATGTACAGCTCCAAGGATGCTATGCAAGCACTGATAGCGAGTGGTGTAAAAAAGAAAGGTAGACGCGACAAGAAATTATTGGATAGCACGGCCGCAACATTACTTTTGCAAGAGTTTTTATACGAAAAATGATTTACCCTATACGAGCATACGGAGACCCAGTATTGAGAGCCAAATGTCAAGAGATTACAGACTTTGGAGATGATTTTCAGAAATTGGTGACCGATATGTTTGAGACGATGGATGCGAGTGATGGAGTAGGACTAGCCGCCCCACAGATAGGTAAACCTTTACGTCTATTTATGATAGATAGTACACTCTTTGACAAAGAGAAAAAAGAGGGCGTACGTATGGCTTTTGTTAATCCTAGTATTATAGACGAAACGGGCGAAGAGTGGACCTTTGAAGAAGGCTGCCTCAGTATACCTGATGTGCGAGAAGACGTAAGCCGACATCCAGTACTCACAATAAAATACCAAACTACAGACGGCGAGCACAAAGAAGAAACCTTTGATGGTATGAGTGCCCGAGTGATACAACACGAGTATGATCATATAGAAGGTGTTTTGTTTACAGACCATATTTCGGCGTTTAAACGTCAGCTGCTCAAGAGCAAATTGGCTAAAATAAGTGGCGGAAAAGTGAACGTACACTATCGTATGAAGTTTCCTAAGAAAAAATAGATGGAGCGATATATAAGTACCTACAGACCACTAAACATGGTTTTTATCGCTGTTGCTCAGTGGTTGTGTGCTTATTTTTTGGATGCTAAGGCTATTTTACCTGATCTTGTCACAGGAGGACTGTATTGGCTCATGACTGGTACAGCTGCATGTACTGCTTTTGGCTACTGGGTAAATGATTTATTGGATAAGGAGCGTGACATTCTAAACAACGGCACCGTTTCGGACATTCATTCATTGCCCCTGGCTGTAATTTATGTACACCTTTTTGTATTTGTTTGTATAGCAATAGGTTGTGGTTTTATGTTGGGTACGTGGTTTATCGGGCTGTTTGTTGTGACTTTATTGGCCTTATTTCTTTATAGCCGTTGGTTGAAAAATATTGCAGTCATAGGCAACGTAATCGTAGCCTTATTGTGTTATTGTAGCACTTATTCGGTTTACGTTTTATTCCCATCCATAGATAGTATGCTCCTTATTTATTTTGCTCTATTAGCTACGGCTACTACGCTATTTCGAGAGATGGTAAAAGATGCAGAGGATATAGAAGGAGATGGACAAACGGGTGCTAAGACATTGCCTATAATCGTAGGACTCAAAGCTGTAAATATTGGTGTGTATGCTTTAATTTTAGTATTGATGCCTATCATTATCGTTTTGGTAGCATCACATCGAGCCTATTTTGAAGGGACGTTACTTTATCTCTACTATATTTATACATTCTTATTTATACTAGTTCCTTTTTTTAAGGTGGCAATGGACGTTCGTTATGCCGCTACAAAAGAGGAGTATACTGATATAAGTGCATTACTCAAGTATATATTCTTCACGGGAATTTTGTCCATTTTATTCTTTTAAGCACGCTTATGAAAATTTTATTAGGTTCTAATTCTCCTAGACGCAATGAGTTGTTAACTCAGATGGGTATCACTTTTACCAAGGTAAGTATAGATTGTGACGAAGACTTTGATGCAGATATGATAGCTGAAGAAGTACCTGTATCTCTATCTAAAAAGAAATCTGCAGCGTACACAGACTTACAAGACGAAGAGTTACTAATAACTGCAGATACCGTGGTAATATGTGAAGAAAAAATACTGAATAAACCGCAAGATGAGGAAGATGCTCTCGAAATGCTGTGGATGCTAAGTGATACAAGCCATAAAGTGGTGACAGGGGTTACACTTCGCAGTTTACAACGTGAGGTGAGTTTTAGTTCTACCACCTTAGTACATCTAGACAAGCTAACAGATAGTGCGGTTAACTACTATCTTGGTCGATACAAGCCTTATGACAAAGCAGGGTCGTATGGTATACAAGAATGGTTTGGACTCAGTTGTGTAAAAGGCATAGAAGGATGTTTCTATAATGTGGTTGGTTTGCCTTGTAGCTTATTGTATAAACGTTTAAAAAATGATTTCGATGTCATTTAGGGTCCTATTAAGTACAATTATTTTGATTACTTACTTTGCCTCTAATGGTCAATTAGCTAATGAGTCTAAATGGTCCACACTTGCTGCTTATGAGGTAAACTATATGGGTGTTAATGGTATTATGCACGGTGTGTACTCTCCAAATAACAAGCACGACATAGAAGCTGGACTAAGTTATAACTTTTCAGACGGTTTTTCATTTAACCCAGTGTTCGGAGTAGGTGTATCATATAACTACAATTTCATTAATGCCGAAAAGTGGAAATCAAGCGTAGGAGCCGATTACCGTAGACAGAAACCGTTGAGCATTACGAACATACAAGTATTGAGTTATACCACTAGAGCTGTATATAAAGTGACATCATGTTATGATGCCTTTATACGACTAGGGTATGGCGTGGCAATGGAACGCTCACGTTCTAGAGGTGCTTTTGTTCAGTCTAATAATATTACAGGATCATTGAGCATAGGATGCGTATTTCGGCTTTGATCATTGTACTTATAAGTTTGTGGAGTTGTTCGCGTGAGCTACCTCCTAAAGATTCTATTCACTTAATAGGTCATGGGGGAGAAGGTTTTAGCAATCTGAGTGCTCGGTATGCCCCAAACTCCGTAGCAAGTATCAGAAGAGCGTTAGAAGTGTATGAACTAGATGGAGTGGAAGTAGATGTGCGATACACAGCGGATAGTAATTTTATAGTTTATCATGATGCGTACTTAGAGCATAGTACACAGTGCAAAGGGATAGTGAAAAGTTTGAACTTAGAGGAGACGGTAGGATGTTACTACCGCAAACAGTTTAATAACTCTTATACAGAGCAAGTCATATCGCTAGATAGCTTAATCACTTTGATAAATACGGAATGGAATGACGTGCCTATATCTATTCAGGTACAAGCTACTGAGACGGATAATGCTATCCTGGAAAAAATGGCCGTGCAGTACAGTAAACGATTGAGGCGCATTAATTATCCTAAAAACATTAAAACAGAATGTAACAATGGTAATTTCTTATTTTACCTACGCAGAATATATGATTATGAGTGTCACCTTATAGCCCAAATTGATACTACAAGTATGAAGGACATCAAACGATTTGGATTACAAGGGATAGTTTCTCGTTTTGATCAACGAGATTACGACGTAGAACGAGAATTAAAGAAGAACGATATATACATCTCGCTATATGGTCATAAAATTACGAGACATTACAAGGACTGGACCTACGATTATATAGATGCCATACAAGTAGATAACCCTATCAAGGCCATTCAATATTTCGGTAATTGACTTCTAACTTGCCGTAAGGTTAAACAACCCTTCGTATTCTGCAAGGTGTTTACGTAGCTTTCTTCTGGCTACGAAAATGCGTGTCTTCACCGTACCTATTGGTATGTTAATTTTCTTCGCAATTTCGTGATACTTATAACCCAGCGTGTTCATCTCAAATGTTATGCGTAAGTCATCAGGCAATTGATCTATAGCCGAGGCTAAATCTTGACGGATAAATTTAAACTCTCCATCGTTAGAGGTATTGTAGTTTTTGGAACTGTCTAAGATGAACTGCTCCTCTTGCGTATCCATAAGTGAATTACGCTTGGTGATACGGCGATAGTTATTGATAAAACTGTTACGCATTATGGTAAATAACCAACCTTTGAGGTTTGTTCCTTTCTTGAACTTACTAGAGTAGGTCATTGCTTTGAGAAAAGTCTCCTGAACCAAATCATTGGCATCATCCATATTTTGAGTGAGTTGTAGAGCATAGTTACGCAGCATCTGCTGGTAAGTTTGCATTTGTTGCTCAAATGTTAGTTCGTTCTTCATTTCGTTTAATGTTATGGTTCAAAAGTAAAACAACAATTTGTATGTACAACTAATATTGTTTAATTTTTTATAAATTTTGTTAAACAAAAATGTAATTTATTTATTTTCAATGCTTTATGTGTAAAAAAAGAATGCTTATGGACCTTTGAATAAATGCATTGTTCAAGTATTTTTGCATAATAATAAATATTCGTGAAACAAAAATCAACCGTAATATGTTCCCTTTTTGATGATAGCCTCAGCCAGCAGGGTAGAGCATTTTAATGCCGCCCACAGACTACACAACCCGAAATGGAGTGACGAAAAGAACGCAGCATTCTTTGGATTATGTAATAACAAGAATTACCACGGACACAATTACAAACTCATAGTGAAAGTTACAGGAGAGGTAGACCCAGAATCAGGCTATCTTATAGATCTCAAAGTATTAAAAGATATAATACGTAAAGAAGTGACCGATAGATTTGATCACAAAAACCTAAGCGTGGATGTGCCGGACTTTGATGATTTAAATCCTACCGCTGAAAACATTGCTTACATGGCGTGGCATCGCATCAAAAAACATCTTAACCCACAGTTTGAATTACACATTACCTTATACGAAACCGAACGAAATTTTGTAGAATATGACGGACGATAATAAAAAACACGTAGCTCATAGTTTCAACTCAGCACTCGACACCCCATTACGTCCTGATGCATTTGAGTTGAGCGATGATGAGAAAATAGCCAAGATACAAGACCACTTTACAGGCATAATGGAGACACTAGGACTAGACCTCACAGACGATAGTCTGAGTCAAACTCCTAAGCGTGTTGCCAAAATGTATGTAAAGGAGATTTTTAGCGGGCTAAATCCTGCTAATAAACCTGCAGTTACCTTGTTCGAAAATAAGTATGGTTATAACCAAATGCTAGTGGAAAAAAACATCTCTGTTTATTCACAATGTGAACACCATTTTGTACCCATAATTGGCAAGGCTCACGTAGCCTACATAGCTAATGGTAAGGTGATAGGTCTGAGCAAAATACACCGTATGGTAAAGTATTATGCCAAACGTCCGCAGGTACAAGAACGCCTCACGAAGCAAATAGCTGAAGCACTAAAAAGCACCTTGAGCATAGAAGATGTGGCGGTAACCATAGATGCACGTCACATGTGTGTAGAGTGTCGCGGGGTAGAGGATGTTACATCCAGCACCATTACATCGGCTCTGAGCGGTCAGTTTCTGAAAGAAGCTACCCGAAGCGAATTTTTAAGATATATCAACATGTAACCAACTTCAGCTTGCGTTGCACATCAAACAGCTATCTATACTGAATAGGTGGCTGTTTTTGTTTGTCGACTTTAGAAGAGCAAGGGTTGGTTGGTTGAGATTTAAAATTAAGTGTTTTCTTTGCCCATAGAGTTATGATAGAAGGCACTAACCTGAACAAAAGCTACGGAGATTTAGAAGTTTTAAAATCTTTAGATGTTTATATAAAACAAGGCGAAATTGTATCTATAACAGGCCCAAGTGGTGCGGGCAAATCTACCTTACTTCAACTATTAGGCACGTTAGACGCCCCTCAAGCCGGTAAGGTGCAGTATGACAATGTAAATGTATCTGCTCTAAACGCTAAAGAGTTAGCCCATTTTCGTAATCAAAATATCGGTTTCATTTTCCAATTTCACCACTTATTGCCAGAGTTTACTGCATTAGAGAATGTATGTATGCCAGCATTTATCAATGGGTCAAGTAAAAAAGATGCAGCTGTGAGAGCCACGGAACTGCTACAAACACTCGGATTAGGAGATAGGCTAGAGCACAAACCCAATGAGTTGAGTGGTGGGGAGCAACAACGTGTAGCCGTAGCACGTGCTCTCATGAATAATCCTAAGGTGATATTTGCAGATGAGCCGAGTGGAAATTTGGATACGGAGAATGCCAATGATTTACATCACTTATTCTTGAAACTACGTGATGATTTTGGACAGACCTTTGTAATTGTAACACATAATGAAGATTTAGCCGCTATGGCGGATAGAGTCATCAAAATGAAGGACGGCGAGGTCGTAACCTCTTAGGGTTTAAACACCGGTCACTCTATTAGATACAACTTAATAGTTATACCATACATTTTCAGGTTGTTCTTCACTGAATAATGCAATTATCCTATTTTTGCGTCAATGAATCTAGTTGTAAAAAATTTGCCATCGAGTTACAATGCTCATTATCTAGAGATGTTATTCGAAAAGTACGGTGAGGTGGAGTATGCTAAGGTAGTATATGATCGCGTTACAAAAGAACCTACAGGAACGGGGTTTGTGGAGTTTGTGAAGGAGGAAGATGGCCAAAAAGCCATAGAAGCGATGAATGGATTGGAATTTCACGGTAAAGAGCTTATCGTAGAAAAAGCAAGACCGCGTAGAGTCAATATTTGGGGATAGGTTACACACCATAATTCTGCATAAAAAAATCCCAAGAACTCAATCCCTTGGGATTTTTTATGCGTTGAATTTTTAGTAGCCAGTCTAGTAAAAACCAGAACCACCAGTGCTTTTGGCTCCTGTTGGTTTCGGGTTAATGCACATTACAGGGGTTTTTTGAGAGCTATTTACTATTTGCTCTGCATAGCTACCTACGAATAAGTCAGCAAGCTTTGCACTTTCAGACTTAGTCATTATCATTATCAAGTCTGCGTTCTTCTCTTCGGCAAATTTGATTGTATCTTGCCCCAAGTTGTCGGGATATTTTCTATCGTCGAGCAGGTGAGACTCAAATTTCACGTTATGCTTTTTGAAGATGCTTTCTGCTTGGAGCAAGTTAGCTTTGATTTTTTTCATTGCTAGCTCATCTTCGTCAAGCTCCATTATAATGTGAATAGTGCTGTCATACTTTGCACCTAGTTTTACCGCCCAGTCTATTTTTTGTCTACTGGTCTTGGTCAAGTCAATGGGCAAAACGATGTGGTCAAATTTAGGGTTTGTCTTCTTTTCTTTTACGGCAATTACGGGTATTTTAGAGCTTTTGATTACGCGAGTAGTCGTACTCCCTGTAAATTGCTCTATACCGCTAGCTCCGTTGGTGCCCATTACGATGGTATCGCATTTATTCTCCGCAGCGACTCTGTTGATGGATTTAAAAGGCTTTCCTTCTTCTACAATAGTGCGTACACGCATATTGGGCCATTTCTCCAGTAGTTCCTCTTTTACTTTTTCTAGTTGTTCTCTTACACGCTCTTTGAGCAGAGCAATTTCGGTGTCATTAGTGAAAAATGACTTAATCGCCCCCGTGGAGACTACGTGTAATAGAGCTATATCATTATCAAAAAGATTAGCCATTTCTACCGCGTAATACACAGCACTGTAAGACGCATCAGAGAAATCCATAGGTACCAAAATCATGTGGTCTTTTGGTGTTTTTATATCTGTCATAAAAAATGTATAAACTTGCTGCAAAGATAGAGACCTTTTTGTAGTGAAACAATTAAGAGCAAGTGAACTTATCGTTAATAATGATGGATCGGTATACCATCTGGGCTTATTACCTGATCAGCTGTATGATACTGTGATTACCGTAGGTGATCCAGACCGCGTACAAGCGGTTTCTAAGCATTTTGATGAGGTGCATTTTACCGTTCATAACAGAGAGTTCAAAACAGTAGGAGGCACCTTCCGCGGTAAAAATATTACCGTTTTGTCCACCGGCATTGGTACAGATAATATTGATATAGTATTCAATGAATTGGCTTTTTTGCTCAATTATAATTTGGAAACCTTACAGCAGAACGATGAGCTAAGGAGCATTGATATCATTAGGCTTGGGACTTCGGGAAGTATCTCTCATGCTAATGAACTAGGAAGTATTGTTTATAGTAAAGCAGCTATCTCGTTTGATGATTTGTTCCAATTTTATCATCACGATTTTGATTCTGTACAGTTTGACCATAGGACTTTTCCTGTAATACCGTGTAGTAGCACGTTAGAAGCTAAGTTTAAGGAATACTCGCCCAGTATTACGCTCACTGCCAAGGGTTTTTACGGACCTCAATTCCGAAATGCACAACTCGCTCCTAAATACACGCTCGACTCATTGCAGAAAGTAGTGTATGAAGGACAAACCCCTGGAAATATAGAGATGGAAACAGCCGGTATTTATGGAATGTCTGCTTTGCTTGGCTTCGAAGCTATATCCATCAATGCTATTTTAGCCAATAGAATCACGGGAGAATTTTGTGAAAATGCTAATGAAATCATAGAAAGAATGATTACTGAATGCCTTGAAGTGATATGTCAGTAGCATTAATAGACGTAAATACAAAACGCCAAAAGCGGGAATTTCATACGTTTACGCAACGACTTTATGCCAACGATGCTGAATTCGTCTCTCATATTTATCAAGACTTAGAGGCGATTTTTAACTCCGATAAAAATTCGGAGTTTGAGCACGGAGATGCACGCCGATGGCTAGCTTATAAAAGCGGGAAGGTAGTAGGCAAGATAGCAGCCTTTTATAATACCAAGAGTCAACATGCAGGATTAGGATTTTTCGATTGTATCAATGACCAAGAAGTAGCGAATGCCTTGTTTGACAAAGGGATAGAATGGCTAAAGCAAAATGGACAAAGTAGGGTAGAGGCTCCGGTAAATTTTGGAGAGCGTGATAAATACTGGGGGCTGATGGTATATGGCTTCAAAAATCCTTCGTATCAAGAAAATTATAATTTTCCGTACTACCAGCAATTGTTTGAAAGCTACGGATTTACCAAAATAATAGAGCAAACGACCAGCGAGGGTAGACCAGAGCGAATAGATATCGAAAAGTATCGTTTGTATACGGCTAAGCTCCAAGAAGGGAGTATGCTCCGAGCAGAGCATTTTACCCACAAGGAGACCCAGCGTTTTGTGCATGACTTTACTACGATCTATAATCAAGCGTGGAAACAGCACGAGCATTATGTGCCGTTTAGTGAGGAACGCGTAGCGGCATTATTTGCAGAGATGAAACCCATCATTCGAGAGGACATTTTGTGGTTTATGTATGATGATGATAAGCCTATTGGATTCTATCTTAGTCTCATAGATTTGAATCAGCTCTTTAGGTACGTAAATGGGAACATGAATTGGTGGGGAAAGTTGAGGTTTTTTTACCGCCTGAAAACCACAAAAATAAAGCGATTACGCGGAATAATATTTGGTGTAGTGCCTGAATATCAGAACAAAGGGGTGTATAGTATAATGCTCATGAAAATGTATGAGGTGATGCAGAATGACCCTTACTTAGAGAGTACAGAATTGGCTTGGATAGGGGACTTTAATCCTAGGATGCACGCCTTGTTTAAGCGTATGAATGTAGAGAAAACCAAGGTGCATTATACTTTTGAAAAACTTTTATAATTATGTAGTGAAACTTTAAAAAGTAATTCTACATTTGCAGCCGCAATAGCGAAAGAACTATGATTCCTTAGCTCAGTTGGTAGAGCATTACACTTTTAATGTAGTGGTCCTGGGTTCGAGTCCCAGAGGGATCACATAGACGAAAGTCAAAAGACATCAAAGTCACTCAAGTCATAGTACTAGAGTGGCTTTTTTGTTTTAAGGCAATTCAAATCGCATCAAACAA
>Ga0209654_1000047_pt1 | contig 117517 bp, 102 predicted proteins | sample SaaInl1SG_22_DNA_FD_184646 | JGI IMG/M metagenome (GOLD analysis project Ga0209654, IMG submission 184646) | Marine microbial communities from expanding oxygen minimum zones in the Saanich Inlet - ESP_161SG_22_DNA (SPAdes) (version 2) | ecosystem: Environmental > Aquatic > Marine > Intertidal... | reverse complement strand
TCGACTTTTGTAGTTAATGATAATTTGGACAAAAGTGCTTCTGGTATAACACCTAATAATTGACTTACAGAAATTTTGTGATCTTTAAATACTGACATAATATATTGATTATCAGATAATAAGATACGAAAATTATCTCACAAAAACAAGACAATAAACTGATAATCAAGTAATTAAAACCAAAACACTGCCCATCATAAAACAAAAAAGTCGGAAGAAAAAAATCTTCCGACCATGACTGCCACTCAGGGTGCTTTTTTTAATTCTGAACTCATGGACGTTTAATTACTAATTTTATCGAGTATTTTTAATCAATTAATGCGGTGTGCGTAGTTTTGCGTAGTGGTAAGTATTAAAGAAACAACGTTATATCCTGAAGTTCTCAAAGAGCTTAATTATTCTTTTGGGGATGTGTTTATCTTTTCTGGTTTTGTTGTTTCCGAAATTAAAAGTGGAGTGAATTTAAGCTGGAAACAACATGCAAAACATATTGTAGATGATGTATCTTGTTATTTGGGTACAGATGGGAGTGACATAATTTATATCTCCAACCGCATTAATTCTTATGCTGTTATGGCAGTAGATTGGTTAAAATTCTTTAAAAGTAGCTACTACTTAAAAGCATATTATATTGTTTCTAATAGTCCTACTAGCAAAATTAGCATCATGGTGGAAAATTTGTTTTTCAACAATAAAATAAAAAGCTTTAGTTCTTTGTTTGAAGCTGTAAATTGGGCAAAAAATGTGGCTGTAGAAGTTGCCCAATCATAATTATTACTTTATTTTAGAAGAGTACTTTTAAAACAAAATTAGGTGACAGCGGAAGCACTAGAACAGTTAAAATATCCTATCGGAAAATTTGAATGCCCTAACCCAATAACTGAAGCTGATATTTTAGATTGGATTTCAACGTTAGAAAAATTCCCCATAAAATTTGAAGCTTTAGTGAAACATCTTATTAAAGCTCAATTGGATACTCCTTACAGGCCAAATGGATGGACGATTAGGCAGGTTGTACACCATGTTTCAGATAGTCATCACCACAGCTATACTAGATTTAAATGGGCATTAACTGAAGATAGACCCCTTATTAAAGCCTACAATGAGGCAGATTGGGCAGAACTTTCGGATAGTAAAACTGCACCGATACAAATGTCTATCGAACATTTAAAGGCTGTTCATTATAAACTCGTGCATTTGTTGAGAAGTTTGTCGAATGCAGATTTAAAGAAGAGTTTTATTCATCCTGAAACCAAAACCGAAGTATTTTTAGACTATAATATTGGTAATTATGCGTGGCATAGTAATCATCACTATGCTCATATAGAACACCTTTTAAAACGTAAAGGCTGGTTATAAATGATAAGACCGTTACATAAGAACGACACACAAGCTTTACTGAATATTTACAATTATTATGTAATGAATACAGTAGCGACCTTTGATATTGAAGCATTAAATTTTGAAGTGTTTAATGAAAAAATTCAGAGTATAAATGCTGATTATCCTTTTTTGGTTTACGAAGACGATAATACCATTTTGGGATTTGCTTATGCTAGTAGGTTTAGGCCTAAACCGGCTTATAATTTCACCGTAGAATCTACGATTTATGTAGACCATAAGGCACATGGTAAACATATAGGGTCTATGCTTTATAATGCGCTTATTGATGAATTAAAGAATACCGATACACATACCGTACTAGGTGTGCTAACCATACCTAATGATGCTAGTGTAAAGCTTCATGAAAAATTTGGTTTTAAGGCAGTAGCACACTTGAAGGAAGTGGGCTTAAAATTTGGAAAATGGCATGATGTTGGAATTTATCAGTTAAAATTAGTTTAAACCTTCCATTTTATATTGCAACCAATACTTGGTTTTTGAGGCGCTGTATTTTCTTTACCTTTAATCAAACAATCCAAGGCGTGTTTTAAATCATTTCCTGTTAGTGGAATATCATTTCCAGGTCTGGAGTCGTCTAGCTGCCCTTTATAAACCAATTTTAACTCTGAATTAAAAAGATATAAATCAGGTGTACAAGCAGCATCATACGCTTTAGCTACATCTTGTGTTTCATCGTATAGGTATGGAAAAGGATAGCCTTCGGTTTTGGCATGAACCTTCATTTTATCAGGACCATCCTGTGGGTAATTTTCAACATCATTACTAGAAATGGCAATAAAGGCTATGCCTTTAGATTGGTAAGTTTTAGCGATAGCTACCAATTCAGAATTCACATGGATTACAAAAGGGCAGTGGTTGCAAATAAAGAGTATCACCGTGCCATGTTTACCTTTTACATCATCTAAACTTAAAAATTTATCTGAAACAGTGTCTAAAAGTGAAAAATCTGGGGCCTTAGTTCCTAGTGGAAGCATATTTGAAGGTGTTCTTGCCATAATTGATATGATGTTTGTTCAAATTTCGTAATAATTTATATCTTTAAAAAATGAGCGAAGCAATATCTTTTGAAGATTTCACTAAAGTTGATTTACGCGTGGGAACCATTATTGAAGTCAACGATTTCCCCGAAGCGAGAAATCCTGCCTTTCAACTCACTATTGATTTTGGGGATTTAGGTATAAAGAAATCATCGGCTCAAATAACTGCGCTGTATGAGAAAAAAGATTTGTTGCACAAACAAATTGTTGCGGTAGTTAACTTTCCTAAAAAACAAATTGCCCAATTTATGAGTGAGTGTTTGGTTATGGGGGCTGTTAATGGTAAAGATGTTGTTTTACTCAATCCAGAAATTAAAGTAAAAAACGGCAGTATCGTTTCTTAGTTATTGTAATAACTTTTTGATAGAATAAAAAAACCGCTATGATTCATAGCGGTTTTTTTAAATATGTTAAAGTCGAGGTTTAAATGTCGTCAAAATCAATATCAGTGAAACTCTCAGTTGGTTTTGTGTCTTCCGTTGATGTTTCGGATTCAGAGTTTTCGTAATCTTTTTTAAAGTCTTTTTGATGACGCTCGCTAATAACTTCGTTGCCTTTTTCACTTATAATGTAGTCTGTCATTTCAGCAAGAATCTCCTTAAATTCTGAAAAATCTTCCTTATATAAATAAATTTTATGTTTCTTATAGTGGTAAGAACCATCATCGTTTGTAAACTTCTTACTTTCAGTAATTGTTAGGTAATAATCATCAGCTTTTGTAGCTCTTACATCAAAAAAATATGTGCGTCTTCCTGCTCGTAATACTTTAGAAAAAATTTCCTCTTTCTCCATCATGCCGTTGTGATTCATTATAATTTAAGATTAATTTAATAACTTCTTGTTAACATCAAAAATCTAAAAAAAACCGAAACTAACCAACATTTTTTAATTATTCTTTTCAGAAACCCGTATTTATTGTGCAAAATTCAACGCTTTTGTAAAGCGATGATATAACTAGTTGACCTTGTTTTCGTTGGTTTCGCTTAGTTGTTTTAAATAAAGATGTTGGTAATAGCCATCAATATCAATAAGGGTATCATGCGCACCGGCTTGCACAATTTCACCATCTTCCAACACAATAATTTTATCTGCATTTTTGGCAGATGACACCCGATGGCTTACGATAATCGTTGTTTTTCCTTGTGATATTTTAAAGAGATTTTTTAGTATTTTTTCTTCTGTCTCAGTGTCTACAGCAGACAAACAATCATCAAAAAGAAGAATTTGAGGTGATTTAATAATAGCTCTTGCAATGGATACACGTTGCTTTTGTCCGCCAGATAGTGTAATGCCACGTTCGCCCAAAACCGTATCGTAGCCTTTATTAAAGCTTATGATGTTTTTATGTACCTGTGCGTTTTTAGCAGCTGCAATAACCTCCTCATCTGTGGCGTCCTCTTTTCCAAATTTAATGTTGTTTTTTATAGAATCTGAAAACAGAAATGCATCTTGTGGGACATATCCAATACTTTCCCTCAAGTCTGATAGATTGTGGTTATGTATTTCAATACCATTCAAAAGAATTTGGCCTTCATCAATATCGTAAAGCCTACCAACCAAATCTAAAATTGTAGACTTTCCAGACCCTGTTTTTCCTAGAATAGCTAAGGTTTCACCAGCTTTAATATCAAAAGAAACACCTTTTAACGCTTGAATATTAGTATCATCATATGTAAATGAAACATTTTTGAATGAAATATAACCAGTAATCTTGGTATGGCCTTCTACTTCATTTTTAATTTCAGGCTCAATCTTTAAAAACTCATTAATACGTTTTTGCGATGCTTCAGCTTGTTGTACAATTGAAGTCACCCAACCTACAGTGGCTACTGGCCATGTAAGCATATTAACGTAAATAATAAACTCCGCAATGGTTCCCAAACTTTCAATTTCACCACTAATGTATTGCATACCGCCTATGTAAATAACAAGAAGGTTACTTGTACCGATTAGTAAAATCATCATTGGAAAAAACAATGCTTGCACCTTAACAAGATGTAACTGCTTTTCTTTACTTGTGGTGGATAAGGCGTCGAAATCACTTGAGATTTTTGGTTCGATACCATACGCTTTAATTACCGAAATTCCACTAAAGGACTCTTGGGTAAATGTGGAAAGTTTAGATAAATATTCCTGTACTATTGTGCTGCGTTTATGAATTTCTTTACTTAGTTTATAAATAATAACAGATAGAATTGGTAATGGTATAACGGTATAAAGGGTTAAAGTAGGTGCTTGGTTAAACATGTAAATTAATGCAATAACAAAAAGAGTTACCGTATTGATGCTGTACATAATTGCAGGACCAGCATACATACGAACCCTACCTACGTCTTCACTAATACGGTTCATCAAATCACCCGTTCTATTCTTTTTATAAAAGTTGAGCGATAGTTTTTGGTATTGGGCATAAACTTCATTTTTCAAGTCATATTCAATGTAACGCGAAACATTAATAATGGTTTGTCGCATTAAAAACGTAAAAAGGCCTGCAATAATCGCCGCTCCAATAATATAAAGAATCGCTTCAAGCAACTCTCCCCTTATCTGTTGTTCGTTTAGCCCCGCTTTATTTTCTATAATTTCAAAAATACGCCTGATGTAGCGCGGTGTAAATAGCAAAAAAATACGGGCTACGATAGTAATTACAACCCCAATGAGTAAATGGGTTTTGTATTTTAAAAAGTATTTATTGAGGTGTTGGAGTTCTTTCACTTGTATTTGGAAAACGAATAGCAAATATACATCAATAAAAGCATATTAAAATCACCACTGCCTTTCGGAACTGTTAAATAATAGCTAAAAGAAATTAACTATAACAAATGCTTAAATAACCATATGAATTAGTAAAATAGTTTTATTTTTGCCTCCATAAAAGGTAAAATAGACATTATACGTTTTAATTTAAGTTCTTTGTAATGATGCTAAACAGACGACATATTCGTGTAAAAGTAATGCAGACCATTTATGCTTTTAATGGTAGTGAAAGTGACGATTTAAAAAAAGATGAAAAATTCCTGCTGTTTAGTATAGAGAACATGCACAATCTTTATCTGCTTATCATGTCGTTATTGCTTGAAGTGCAAAAGCGAGCAGCACAGGACTTAGAAAAAAAGCAAAAGAAACATTTAGCAACTTCAGAAGACAAAAACCCTAACAGAAAATTTGTAAACAATCAGGTGTTTCAAGCTATTCTTGAAAATGAAACATTAAACAACAGTTTAGAACATAATAAGACGATTAACTGGGACCTAGACAGTGAGTATGTTGATATTGTTTTTAAAGCGATCGTTAAGAGTGAAGTATATCAGGATTATATGCGAACACGAACATCAGATTTCAAGGAGGACAAGGATTTCTTTATTGATGTATTTAAGGAGATAATTGCACCCAACGATAAACTTTATGATTATATTGAAGATAAAAACTTAACATGGTTGGATGATTTGCCAACGGTAAACACTACCATTTTAAAACTCATAAGGAAATTAAAACCTAATAGTGCTGAGGCACATTTTAGTCCTAAGTTATATAAGGATTCAGAAGACAAACAATTTGCAATAGATTTATTCAAGAAAACAATTTTGAATGCTGCAACTATAAACGAAGAAATTGCACAAAAAACCAAAAATTGGGATGCTGATAGAATTGCAAATTTAGATTATGTTTTGTTGCAAATGGGCATTTGCGAGTTACACTACTTTCCGTCTATCCCGGTAAAGGTTACAATTAACGAGTATTTAGAGATTGCAAAGGAATATTCCACACCTAAAAGCAGCATATTTATTAACGGAATTTTAGATAAATTAGTCAAAGAATATAAAAAAGAAGGGAAGTTGAACAAAGTTGGTCGTGGGTTGATGTAAAAGAATCCCTATTAATAAGCTATTAAAAGTTTTTAAACAGTTAAATAATTGCTATTTTTGACACACCAAATCATATAAATAAAGAATTATGAGAAAAGTAATTTTAGGCTTAAGTACATTATGCTTAGTAGCGTTTACAGGTTGTAAAGAAGATGCTACTAAAAAAATAAGTGAAACAAACGTAGCTAAGGCTGCACAGAGAGATGCTGTATCATCAAAATTCCCAGTATTAACCTTTGATAAAAAGGAACACGATTTTGGTGAAATTGAAGCTAGAACCCAAGTAGAGACTGTTTTTAAATATAAAAACACTGGTGAAGCACCGTTGGTTATTACAGATATAAAAAGTACTTGTGGGTGTACTGTACCAAAAGACTGGAGCAGAGAGCCTTTAGCTCCAGGTGGAGAAGGTCAGTTTACTGTAAAGTTTAATGGAAGTGGCACTAACAAGGTTTCTAAATCAATTAATATTACAGCTAATACCGAAAGTGGTAGAGAAAGTGTAAAAATTACGGCGTTTGTTAAGCCAGATCCAAACAAAGCTAAACCAGCACAAAGCTAAAATATAAAACATGGGAGAAGGAGGTTTTGGCAGTTTATTGCCATTTGTATTAATGTTTGTGGTTATTTATTTCTTTATGATAGCCCCACAAATGAAACGCGCAAAGAAAGAAAAGAAATTTGCTGCGGAATTGAAAAAAGGGGATAGAATTGTTACCAAAAGCGGTTTGCACGGTAAGGTTGCAGAGCTTAATGATAAAGATAACTCCTGTATTATCGAAACTTTGGCAGGAAAGCTAAAATTTGATCGTTCTGCGATTTCTATGGAGATGAGTACTAAACTTAATGCTCCGGCAACAGCTAAAAAATAAAATTCTTAAAAGTCTTAGACTTAAAAGGCTTTCCAATTTGGAAGGCCTTTTTTATATGAAAAACTTAACAGTTTTTGTACTTATCGTGTAGACCAGCACCATTTAGAATCATAGGAATAATTTTTTCTAAACGGGTTTGTTTAGTGGTTTCTCTTTTCGTTGTGGCTATATATTCGCAATATTCGCGTTGTTTGTAATTTGATAAATCTTTAAAGCTGGATTTTAAATCAGAATTGTGTTTAAAAGCTTCCTCAAGCTCTTTTGGAATTTCTACTTCTTTCTTATTTCTATTAGGTTTTACCTCTTTACCTAACTTTTGGTTCTCAATTGCTTCTTTTACATATGCCAATACTATATTCTTATCAATATCTGTCACAGTTTCAAAACGCATTTGCCGCATTGCTTTGGTTTTGCCATCTTGAGCATTTTGTAATATGTTTAAATCATCTTTAAGAAATACACCATTAACGAACCAAATTCCAAAGTGGTTCTTAAATGCACCTATCCCTAGCACATTTTTATTATGTAAGGTGTAAACGGGTAAACTCCATTTTATGGATTCCTCTAATTCGGTAGAAAGTATAATTGAACGCAAATACTCTAGAGCTTTACTGTAATGCCCGTTTTCTTCTATGTATTCTTCAACAGAGCTTACTTTTTCATTTAGCTAACTTTTCAATTAGAATGTCTCTGCGATGTTAATTCTGCAATCTTACAAATTACCTCAGTTGCTTTAATCATGCTTTCCACAGGCACATATTCGTAGCGCCCATGAAAGTTGTGCCCTCCTGCAAAGATATTAGGACAAGGTAATCCCATGTAGCTCAATTGAGATCCGTCGGTGCCTCCTCTAATGGCTTTTATTAATGGTGTAATGCCTAATGCTTTCATTGCTTCCTCAGCAATATCAACAATATGCATTACAGGTTCAATTTTTTCGCGCATGTTATAGTATTGGTCTTTTATTTCGGTAGTTATTACTTCTCTTCCGTATTGCGAATTCAATTCGTTTGTCAACTTTTGCATTACTTCTTTACGTGCTTCAAAATGCCCTTTATCATGGTCGCGAATAATATATTGTAGTGTAGTTTCATCAACCTCACCATTTATATCATGTAAGTGGAAAAAACCTTGGTAGCCTTCAGTATGTTCTGGGGTTTCAATTCTCGGCAAAGAATTAATGAATTCAGTAGCAATGTACATTGAGTTTACCATTTTACCTTTGGCGTAACCTGGATGCACAATTTTGCCTTTTACCTTTACCACAGCACTTGCTGCGTTAAAGTTTTCATATTCTAATTCACCTATTTGGCTACCATCCATTGTATATGCCCAATCAGCTCCAAATTTTTCAACATCAAACTTGTGCGCGCCTCTACCAATTTCTTCATCTGGTGTAAAGCCAACCCTAATTTTGCCATGCTTAATTTCAGGATGATTGATTAAATATTCCATTGCCGAAACTATTTCGCAAATGCCGGCTTTGTCATCGGCACCTAAGAGTGTGGTCCCGTCTGTTGTAATTAGGGTTTGACCGATGTATTGTTTCAAGTCCTCAAAATAATCGGGAGATAAAATGATGTTTTCTTTTTTATTCAGTACAATGTCTCCTCCGTGGTAATTTTCAATAGTTTGTGGATTTACATTTGCACCTGTAAAATCAGGTGAAGTATCAAAGTGCGAAATAAAACCAATGGTCGGTACCTTGTGTTCCACGTTACTGAGAAGTGTCGCCATAACATAAGCGTGCTCATCAATAGTAACTTCTTGCATGCCAATTGTTTTTAATTCTGCAGTAAGTTTATTGGCTAAATCCCATTGCTTTTCGGTGCTCGGAGTTGTGTTTGAAGTTGGGTCGGATTCAGTATCTATAGTAACGTAGCTTATAAATCGTTTTATAATGTCTTCTTTTGAAATCATTGAAATGAATTTTGCTTTAGTGTTTTGTATTGAAATAGGGAGTTATTTAGTTCATTCTAATTTACAATTATTTATTGAAATCTGTAATGAAAGAGGCGCACTTAATATCAATTTTTTATTTACAGTATTTCCACCTATTTTTGCATAAATATTACTGATGTATAAAGCACTTCTCCGACCACTATTCTTTGCGTTTGATCCTGAGAAAATTCATCATTTCACTTTTAGTCTTATAAAATTTGCATCTAAAATACCTGGATTACCAGGGTTGTTTAGAAGTTTATATGTAGTTGATGATAAACGTTTAGAGCGCGACCTTTTTGGTTTGAAATTTAAAAATCCTGTAGGTCTTGCGGCTGGGTTTGACAAAAATGCTGTTTTATACAATGAACTTGCAAATTTTGGATTTGGGTTTATTGAAATAGGAACGGTAACACCTAAAGGACAGGAAGGCAACCCTAAAAAGCGTTTATTTCGATTAAAAGAGGATAAAGGCATTATTAATAGAATGGGTTTTAATAATGAAGGATTGGAAGCTGCGATTACCCAATTAAAGAAGAATAAAGGAAAGCTAATAATTGGTGGAAACATTGGTAAAAACACCGCCACTAAACCCGAAGATTATACCAAGGATTATTTGGAATGTTTTAATGCACTGCATCCTTATGTAGACTATTTTGTGCTAAACGTAAGTTGCCCCAATGTTGGCAGTCATGCGAAGCTGAATGATAAAGATTATCTCGAGGAATTGATTGGCGCAGTTAAAAAAGCGAACAATACTTTTGAAATTCAAAAACCAATTGTTTTAAAAATAGCACCAGATTTGAATGATGGTCAGCTAGATGAAATTATAGAATTAGTAAAAAGTACCAAGCTTGATGGTGTAATAGCTAGTAATACTTCTATAGATAGAAGTGGACTGAAAGCTTCAAAAGAAATGTTAGAAACAATTGGTAATGGCGGATTAAGCGGACAACCCATTAAAGAAAAAAGCACAAGAGTTATAAAATATCTTTCAGAGAAAAGTAATAACGCATTCCCAATTATTGGAGTAGGAGGTATTCATTCTGCGGATGATGCAATAGAAAAGCTAGAGGCAGGCGCCCATTTGGTACAAATTTATACGGGTTTTATTTATGAGGGGCCTAGTTTGATAAGACGTATTAATAAGGCCATCTTAAAAACTAAAGAATAATTACTTAATAAACTGTTTTACCTCCATGTTTTTCCCGCTTATAACAGTAACGAGGTAAGAACCTTTAGGTAATTGAGACACATCTATTTGTTCGTTACCAGTAATTTTTCCTGTTAAAAAAACTTGACCAACTAAATTTGAAACAGTAAAATAATCTTCGGGATTTCTTTTTTCAGAAATGGTAGAAATATTTAAGACACCATTAGTAACAGGATTAGGAAATAATTTTAAAGTTGGTTTATTGTTGCCCTTGTCGGCAATCGCATTGCCCGTTATACTTACGCCATCAATTGCAATATCTCCACTCCAGCTATAACCACGAATTGCTCTAAAATGTATATTTATAGTTTGCCCATAAAACCGTGATAAATTGACGTATTGTGCAATAAAATCGTCTGATTGACTAGTTTGTTGCTCTCCAATTAAAGCAGGAATAATATCAGCAATATAGTCGTTTTCTGTTTCTATATCCACGTGAAGTTCACCAATGTGGTCTCCATACATATGGTAGAAAAATTCTAATTGTGCGTTTTTTTGGTTAATATTAATGCAGGGTGAAACGAACTCTGCAATATCACCTTCTTTTGCTCCTGATGCTTCTGTATAAATGTACTTTCCGTTACTTTTTTTACTAGTTTTATCCTTTATGGGGCCAGTGTTGCTAGATACTGTTTCTCCTGAATTTACTAACCAATTAAATCCATTTCCAGAAAGATCAATAGCCGACCAGCCATCTGAACTTGCAAAATCAAAGCTATCAAAATCTACATTTAAGGTTGCGTCTTCCTCTGTTCCAACTTTAATGATTTGAGAAAATGTTTTACTAATAGAGCCTACTTTACCTTCTTCTCCCTCCTTATATACAATATTTCCAGTGGTGATTGTTAGTGTTACGTCATAAACGCCTTTAGTATATGTATGCACAGGGTTTTGTACTCTATAGTCTGTAACATTATCCCCGTCAACATCCCATTGCCATGAAGTTGCACCAACACTGGTGTCTGTAAAATTTACGGTTAGTTCGTTCCCGCATTCTTGAAAACTATTAGCTGTAAAATTTACATTCGCAGAAGGACAAGATAAATACTGTCTGGCCGATTTATAGAATGCATAAATTCTAGCTAACTGCTGTTCTGAGAAATGAGATTTACAGCTAGGTCTCGTATAGGACATTATATTTTTTGTGTCTGGCTTGTAAACGTCGCCATGAGCATCGGTTAAACTTCCTGTATATTCACAATTGCTATTTACACAGTCGGTTGATAGTTTAGGATCTGCTGGTGTATCACAAATCATATCCCCATCAGTATCACAATTAGAACCATCCACTAACTCAGAAGTTAATGCATTACTATCAAGCCCATGTGTATGCATTAATGAAAAGAAATGCCCTAATTCATGCGCCAAAGATGTACCATTTGTGCCGCAGCCATTACTCATTACTATAACATCAGAACCACCAAATGTGTTAGAATAACCACAAAGGCTAAAACCAGGAGTAACTTCAACATACTCTGTAAAATAAATATTTATAACGCCAGGGACATAGCTGTTTTCTGTTAAATCTATTTCTTGATTCCTGTTAAATTTATAATAGTAATCGTCATTATTTATATAATTTATACCATCACATAAAAAGAATTCCATGTATGCATCAGCGTAAATCACGTTTAAGTCAGTAATAGCTTTGTATAATTCATCCAACTCTAAACCTCCGTTGCCGGAAGAAGAACGAATAATATGTGCTTTTACTGGAATGGAATTTAAGGACGTAGGGGTGGTGTTTTTATCTGTTTTAGATGTTTTATTTTTATCTAAAATAGAGAAATACTCATTTTCATAAACTTTAATGTTGTGTTGAAAACCTTTAAGAAATAATAATGATTCGTTATGGATTTCTGTACCGCAAAAACTTGAAGGATTCTGACCGTGAATATATGCCACTAACGATAAAAATATCGTGAGTACGGAAAGACTCTTTTTTAGGCAAAACTTCATGGGGCGTTTAGTTTATATCAAAAGTACCCCATAGAGCGAAACCATTATAATAAAAACGTTAACAGTATTTTTTTATCGATAATGTGTTATTACTCTACTATCAATTTTTGAGTTTTACTATGTCCTGCTTCATTATTGAGTTTCAAAAGGTAAATACCTGAAGTTAAATTTGATACATCAACTTCAAGATTTCCAATATTTCTCCTTACTAACAACGTTTTACTCAATTCACCTAAAATGTTGAAGATTTGTACACTTTTTAATTTAGCGCTGGCTATGTTTTTTAGAGTAAGAATGTCATTCACTGGATTAGGAAAAACGGTTATATTTTCAAAGTTAGAATTATCATTTGTACTTAAAACAGAAGCTAGCGTTATTGAGAGTTCGGCAACTCTAGTATTATCAAACGGAGCAACACCACTTAAGCTGGTAATCGTACCTCCGGATGTTGCAGGATTAGATAAGGAATATGTTGTGCCTTCTTCCGTGCCAGCATCATAGGGAAATAGGTCTATGGTTACGGATGTTTTCCAATTACCGTTTTCTCTCAAATCTAAGCCGTTTACAGCAATAATCCAGTCAGGGCTAGGTGCAATCATAGAAAGCATTGTTATTAATGGGAAATCTTCGCTTACTTGAAACCCGTTTAAAGTAATTTTATTAGTTGGTTCATTGAGAAACAAGCCACCTGCATCAAAAAACTGTTCTGCATTATTAGAATCAATAGCATTTTGCACATCAACGGTTTCAAATACATTTGAATTTCCGGTTTCAGCGATGTTTTCAACGCCAATAGTAGCGGAGCCTCCAAGCACAACAACAGTAACATTGCTATTATGGTTAACACCTACTAAAGGAGACCAGTGTGCATTGCTACCAGGAAATGTTGTGCCTACACTGTGATTTGTTGAATTCCAATAATTTGTAAATTCAATATTATACGTGGCAACGCTTTGAGCATTACATAAAGAACAAGCAAGAAAAGTAAATAGCGTTGTAATTTTATTCATATGAATCGTTTTTGCTGAATTATTGCATGAATGTTCAGTCGTTTGAAATTGTAACGACTTACATTCAGAAAAATAATAGTATTTTTAGCTTCTAGAATCTTAAAGATTAAATGTCAAAATCCATTAAAATAATTGAATGTCCTCGTGATGCTATGCAAGGGATAAAGCAGTTTATTCCAACGGATAAGAAGGTGCAATATATTCAGTCATTATTGCGCGTCGGATTTGACACCATAGATTTTGGAAGTTTCGTGTCTCCAAAAGCAATTCCCCAAATGGTGGATACTGCTGAGGTTTTATCAAAGTTAGATTTAAGTAAAACTACAAGCAAACTTTTAGCAATAATTGCAAATACTAGGGGTGCAACTGATGCAGCAAAACATAAAGAAATAGACTATTTAGGGTATCCGTTTTCAATTTCTGAAAATTTCCAGATGCGTAATACGCACAAAACCATTGCACAATCAGTAGGTGTTCTCGAAGAAATATTAGAAATTGCGAATAATGCGAATAAAAAGGTGGTGGTTTATATTTCTATGGGATTTGGTAACCCTTATGGTGATCCTTGGAATGTTGATATTGTTGGTGAATGGACTCAAAAGTTAGCTGATATGGGCGTAAAAATATTATCATTAAGTGATACCGTTGGAACATCAAACCCTGATAGCATTTCTTATTTGTTCTCCAATTTAATTCCAAAATATCCTAATGTTGAGTTTGGGGCGCACTTGCATACCACGCCATCGTCTTGGTTTGAAAAAGTAGATGCCGCCCATGAAGCCGGATGTTATCGATTTGATGGTGCTATTAAAGGGTTTGGTGGCTGCCCTATGGCGAAGGATGAGCTAACCGGGAATATGCCTACTGAAAAACTCTTATCCTATTTTACTTCAAAAAATAAAAATAATTTGGACGCATTAAGTTTTGAAAGTGCTTACAATGAGGCTTTAAAGATTTTTGACAATTATCATTGATAAAATTTGAAATTGCAAGGTATAAGGCAACTATAAAAGTATCTTAACTTACCAGTATCTGGTATTACAGCACTAATTTGTCTTTCTGAAAAGACCACGACTAAATTGCTTGCTAATTATTTTAAAAAATAAATTATTAATTTCAAACGAAACTTTAAATTTTTCTATTAAAAGTACGACTACAGAGTGCTTGTATTAAAAAATAAACAAATAAACGATTGTAAATAGCTATGTTATTATTACCAATTTATCTTATAAATGGACTACTTTTTTTAAGTTGACTCAAATAGATAGTTAAGGTAATATTTATATTAACAAAACCTAGTGAATGGACTTCATTAATCAATGGATATTTTGTAGATTAGCAGTCCAAAAAAATTAATTAAAAATTATGTCAGATACAGCTACCCTAGAATTTAACGGTAAAAAATATGAATTTCCGATTGAAGTAGGAACAGAGAATGAAGTGGCAATAGATATAAAAACATTGCGCGGTGTTACGAATGGATTAATAACGTTAGATTCTGGTTACAAAAATACAGGTTCGTGTAAGAGTGCTATAACATTTCTAGATGGAGAAAAGGGCGTGTTAAGGTATCGTGGATACACCATCGAGGAACTTGCTGAAAAAGCGGATTTTCTCGAAGTTTCTTATTTGTTAATTTTTGGAGATTTACCAACTTCAGAACAATTAGAAAAATTCCATTCTGATATAAAGAAACATAGCGTTGTTGATGATGACGTAAAAAAGATTTTAGATGCGTTTCCAAAATCTGCACACCCTATGGGCGTGTTGTCATCACTTACAAGTGCTCTAACAGCATTTAACCCATCTTCAGTAAATGTAAATTCTGAAGAGGATATGTATAACTCAGTTGTTCGTATTCTCGGAAAGTTTCCCATTTTAGTTGCATGGACTATGCGAAAAAAGGTAGGTTTGCCATTATATTATGGAGACTCGTCATTAGGATATGTAGAAAACATTTTAAAAATGATGTTTAAACAACCTAATGAAGAGAAATATATCCAAAACCCCATACTTATTAATGCACTCGATAAGTTATTGATTCTTCATGCAGATCACGAACAAAATTGCTCTACTTCTACGGTAAGAATCACAGGATCATCACATGCTGGTTTGTTTGCTTCTCTTTCGGCAGGTATTTCTGCACTTTGGGGCCCCCTGCATGGTGGTGCTAATCAAGCGGTTTTAGAAATGCTTGAGGCTATAAAGGAAGATGGAGGTGATACTAAAAAGTATATGGCAAAAGCAAAGGATAAGGAAGACCCGTTCCGTTTAATGGGCTTTGGCCATAGAGTTTATAAGAATTTCGACCCTCGCGCCAGAATTATCAAAAAGGCTGCAGATGAAGTTTTAGGAGACTTAGGTGTTGAAGATCCTATTTTAGATATAGCTAAAGGTTTAGAAAAAGAAGCCTTGGAAGACAAATATTTTGTAGACAGAAAACTATATCCAAACGTTGATTTCTATTCTGGAATTATTTATCGCGCCATGGGTATCCCGACAGATATGTTTACAGTAATGTTTGCATTAGGGCGCTTACCAGGTTGGATCGCGCAGTGGCGTGAAATGAGATTAAATAAAGAACCAATAGGTCGCCCAAGGCAATTGTACATTGGTGAAACACAAAGAAGTTTTAAGCCAATCGAAAAAAGATAAAAACAGTGAATATTTAGAATATTATTAAGCTTCATGCAAAAAACATGAAGCTTTTTCTTTTTTAAGCATTATTTTTAAGAATAATTTAAAATAGCGTAATTCTTCTTAGTTTTGCGACTGGTTAACTTACAGTTATAATTAGTACGTTTTAAATGATACAATTAAATATCAAAAATGAAATATCCAGATTGCGTTCAGTAGTTTTAGGAACTGCGGAAAGTAATGGCCCAATTCCAAAAATTGAAGATTGTTATGATCCCAAAAGTATAGAGCACATCAAAGCAGGTACATATCCAAAAGAAGCCGATATGATTCAGGAGATGAACTCGGTACTTCAGGTTTTTAAAAAGTATGATGTAGAGGTGTATCGTCCAGAAATTATTGAAAATTGTAACCAAATCTTCTCTCGTGATATAGCTTTTGTTATTGATGATATTATGATAGAGGCTAACATTTTACCCCATAGGGAAGAAGAAGTGCATGCTATTGACTACATATGGAACCAAGTTGCGGAAGATAAGCGCATTATTTTACCAGAAGATTGTCATGTGGAAGGAGGTGATGTAATGCCTTGGAACGAATATCTTTTCATGGGAACCTATACAGGAGATGATTATTCGGAATTAATTACGGCCCGCACAAATATTCAAGCAGTTAATGCCATTCAAAATTTGTTTCCGAAGAAAAAGGTAAAAGCTTTCAACTTAAGAAAATCCAATACTAATCCGAGAGAAAATGCATTGCATTTAGATTGTTGCTTTAATCCACTAGGTAAGGGAAAAGCAATAATACATAAGAATGGATTTTTAGTGGAAAGCGAATATGATTGGCTCATAAATTTCTTTGGAAGAGAGAATGTTTTTGAGATAACGAAAGATGAAATGTATGAGATGTACAGTAATGTATTTTCAATTTCTGAAGATGTTATTATTTCTGAGCAGAATTTCACACGTTTGAATGATTGGTTGAGACAACAAGGTTTTATGGTTGAAGAAGTGCCTTATGCAGAAATAGGAAAACAAGAAGGGCTTCTGCGTTGCACAACTTTACCATTATTTAGAGGTTAAACAGATGAGCCAGACTACAAATGCAATATTAATGGTGCGTCCTGTTAATTTCAGGATGAATGAGCAAACGGCTGTAAATAACTATTACCAAGAGCCAATTGATGGTGTTTTGCCAGAAACCATTAATACTAAAGCCCAGAAAGAGTTTGATATTTATGTTGAAAAGTTAAGGGGTATAGGTGTAAAGGTAATTGTTGTTGATGACAGAATAGAAACTGATACGCCTGATTCTATCTTTCCTAACAATTGGGTGTCTTTTCATCAAAACGGCAATGTAGGGCTATATCCAATGTTTGCTGAGAATAGGCGTTTAGAGCGTAGAGAGGATATTTTAGCAACCTTGGAAGATGAAGGCTTTATCATTAATAACATTCTAGATTATACAAGTGCAGAGGAAGAAGGTGTTTTTTTAGAAGGAACTGGTAGTATTATTTTAGATCGTGTAAACCGAAAGGCCTACTGTGCCTTGTCACCAAGAGCAAACGAAGATTTATTTATTGAGTTTTGTGAGGATTTTGAGTATTTGCCTGTAATTTTTGTAGCTAATCAAACAGTGAATGGGGCACGTAAGCCTATTTATCATACTAATGTTATGATGTGTATTGCGGAAAACTTTGCAATAGTTTGCTTGAGTAGTATAGACGATAAGAAAGAACGTAAAAACGTAATAAAACAATTAAGGGAAGATGGAAAGGAAATAATTGATATTACTGAGGGGCAAGTAGAGCACTTCGCTGGAAATATGTTACAAGTTAGAGGTGCGAATAATCAGCGGTATTTAATAATGAGTCAAGCTGCTCACGATAGTTTAACCAAACGTCAAATTGAAAGGATAGAAAAACACTGTAAAATATTGTCAAGTAATTTAGAAACTATTGAAACGTGTGGAGGAGGCAGTGCAAGGTGTATGATGGCTGAGGTATTTTTACCTAAGCTTGACTTAACGTAATTTTTAACCTTCAGATTTGTTGTATGATCGTAATTACACAGAATTTAAAGCGATAAGGCACAAAAAAGCAAAACAAGACTTTAAATTGGCTGATATTTAGTCGCCGTTGGGTTTGGTTTTTGGCAATTGAACATAAAATGTGCTGCCAGTATTCACTGTGCTTTCAACCCATATTTTACCGCCATTAAGTTCAACTAATTCTTTGCAAATTGAAAGGCCAAGTCCGGTACCCTTTTCGTTATTAGTACCCATAGTAGTGTAAGTATTACTTTTAAACAGCTTTTCAAGATTATGCTTTGGAATACCAACGCCGGTATCAGCAACACTTATAATACAGCTACCATTACTAATATGATTAGAAACCGTTATAGAATCACCTTTTCTAGAAAATTTTAATGCATTCGCTAGAAGGTTTTGAATCACAATTTCAATCATGCTTCTGTCTGCATAGGCAAAATCTCTAAGTGAGTGGTCTATAAGTTCTATGCCCTTGTTTTCTATACGTTGTTCAATTAGTTTTATTTTCTCTTCAAATACTTCTTGGATATCAAATAAACTCGGACTGGGTTTAAGCGACTGCATTTGAGACTTAGACCAATTGAGAAGATTAAAAAGTAATAATGACGCATTATTTGCATTTTCGCTCAACTCTGGTATTAAATTATCAAACTCTTCTCTTGATAAAGAGCCATCTTTTAACAAGTCAATGAAGCCATTGATTGATGAAAGTGAATCCTTTAAATCGTGTGATACGATAGAGAACAGTTTGTCTTTTACATTGTTTACGTTTTCCAAATGCTTGGTTTGTTCAATAAACGCTTCGTTCTGTAACTGTGTTTTAAGGTTTTTTTCCTCAAGCTCTTGCACATATTTTAGGCTATTATTTCGTTTTAAATAGATTAAAACAAGAAATACACATACAATCGCTAAAATTCCTAAGAGGATGTAGAAGAATAATTTGAATTTTTTAAGTTTATCGTCGTTTCCTGAAGGAATAATGTTTTTTGATTCCGCTTGAGGTTTAGTTTCTGGAGCATCAAAATTTAAACTCAAGTCTTTAGCTGTTATTTCTGGAGTTTTTAAAACTGGCTGAAAATTTGTTTTGTATAAACTATCTTTCAAATTGTAGTAAAGGCGTTGCCAAACAAAAGCTCTATCCATTCTTCTGGTGGTAGAATCTAGAGCTTTCATCAACCCATAATACTTTAGGAGTTCGTCTGTATCGTTTAGCTTTTTTGCTAATATACCTGCTTCATATAATTGTTGCTCTGCAGTGCGAAGTCTTCCCTGGTTTAGGTTTAGTTTTCCCAAGTTGTTTAGCGTGGTTACTAAATTACTTTCGTTATTACTTCTTCTATTTATCGTTAAACCTTGAATTAAATATTTAGCGGCAGAATCGTAATCGTTAAAGGCTAAATACTCACCACCAAGTTTTGGTAAGACGTTGCTTTTTATAGAATCGGTTTTTCCTGTAACACCATTTAAAACTTTTTCAAAAAACTCAATAGCTTTTCTGTGTTCTTTTGATTTGGAATATAACTCCGCAAGTAATAAGCTAGATGCGCTAATACCTGTTGCATCATTCAATTGTTCTTGAATATCCAGCGCTTTTAAATTATATTCAATGGATTTATCAACGTTGTTGAGTTTGTAGTAGGTTTTTCCTAAACTAGCATAAGCTGAACGTAATTCTTGTCGTAAACCTCTGCGTTCTAATTCTCTAATGGCAGATAAGGAATATTGCAAGCCTTTATCAAAATTGCCTCTCTCCATTTCAATCAACCCAATGCTATTATTAACTTTTGCAATATTTAAAGTGTCCTTAAGAACATTAAATAAGGTTTTGGCTTTGGTATAGCCGTCCATAGCATTTATATAATCATTTTTTTCGGCATATATTAATGCTTTGTAGTAGGTAACTTTGGCTATACCTTTTTTGTAGTTGATGTCTGAAGATAGTTTGTCGCTCAACTTAATGTATTGAAGTGCACGCTCATAATCTTGAGCGTCGTATAGAAGTTTTATAATTTTTAGGGAGGTATCTACCTTAAGGGAGTCATTCGTTTCGAACCCTAACGCTATTGATAAGCTATCTAGCTCCTTGGTTTGAGAAAAACCAAAGAATACGGTAAAGAATATAATTAGAGTAATTATTCTCCTCATACAATGCTTAATTATAGCTTTTTAAAAAGCTATTATTTAAAGAAGCTTGGTTGAGGGAAATCAATTTGTCTTCTAAAATTCTATAAAAATTCAATTTGTGTCAATAATAGCTTCGGCTAACAAAAGTTGTAAAAAGGGTTATTATATTCTAATTTATAGGTTTTTCTACCAAAAAATTAGATAAAGAGCGAGCCGTTTTTTTTAAAAAAACCGACGAATAGATTAAGTGCAAAAAACATAGAAAAACGACACTTTTATCGATGAAATGCATAAGCCGCTTTTTTAGGTTTTAACAAATTAAAACTTCGTGTTTAACTAAAAATTAAGAATAATTTTATGAAGTACTTGTTTCATAATTAAATACTCTTAAACTTGGTTTAAAAATTCTATCTTTGGGCACTTATTAATAAAGAAAAATGGCACTTCAAGACCTTTTAGATAATCAAGTAAAGCAAGCAGTTTCAGAACTGTATCAAGTAACGTTAGAATCTGTTGAATTTCAAGCAACCAGAAAAGAGTTTGCAGGAGATATAACTATTGTCGTTTTTCCTATGCTACGGGTTATTAAGGGTAATCCAGTACAAATTGGTTCAGCTATTGGAGAGCATTTGGTTCAACATGTCAATGAGGTTAAAAATTATAATGTCGTAAAAGGCTTTTTAAATATAGAAATTAACGATTCGTACTATATAGAATTCTTTAATTCAATATGTAACAATGTTAATTATGGTTTTGTGCATAGTGCTGAAAACGAAGATGCTATCATGGTAGAATACTCATCGCCAAATACCAATAAACCATTACATCTTGGTCATATAAGAAACAATTTGTTGGGATATAGCGTTGCCGAAATTTTAAAAGCATCAGGTAAAAAAGTTTATAAAACTCAAATAATTAACGATAGGGGTATACATATTTGCAAAAGTATGTTGGCATGGAAACGTTTTGGAAATGGAGAAACCCCAGAAAGCTCTGGGTTAAAAGGTGACAAACTCGCTGGGAACTATTATGTGAAGTTTGATAAAGAATATAAAAAACAAATACAAGATTTAGTTGCTGGCGGTAAAAGTGAAGCGGAAGCTAAGCAAGAAGCGCCTATTCTTCTTGAAGCACAAGAAATGTTACGCAAATGGGAAGCTGGAGATGAAGAAACAGTTACACTTTGGAATAAAATGAACGGATGGGTTTATGAAGGATTTGATGTTACCTATAAGAATTTAGGAGTAGATTTCGATGTGCTTTATTATGAAAGCGATACCTATTTATTAGGAAAAGATTTTGTAACCGAAGGCTTAAAGAGTGGCGTATTTTATAAAGAAGAGGACGGCTCGGTTTGGTGTGATTTGACTAACGAGGGTCTTGATAAAAAAATAGTGCTGCGTGCTGATGGTACCGCAGTTTATATGACTCAAGATATTGGTACGGCCATTCAGCGTATTAAAGACTATCCAGATGTTGGTGGGATGGTATATACCGTTGGAAATGAGCAAGATTACCATTTTCAGGTACTATTCATAATTCTAAATAAACTTGGGTTTGATTGGGCTAAAAATCTCTATCATTTAAGTTATGGTATGGTAGATTTACCTAGTGGGAAAATGAAAAGTAGGGAAGGTACTGTAGTAGATGCAGATGATTTAATTGAAGATATGGCCAAAACTGCTGAAGAGATATCAGAAGAATTAGGAAAGCTTGATGGTTATACTAAAGAAGAAAAGCAGCAGCTGTACAAAACAATTGGTTTAGGTGCATTAAAATATTATATATTAAAAGTAGATCCTAAAAAACGTATTTTATTTGATCCAAAAGAATCCATAGATTTTCAAGGCAATACAGGGCCTTTTATTCAATATACCTATGCTAGAATTCAGTCAATTTTAAGAAAATTTACCTCTGAAAAAAATACGAATGACACATCAAGTAGTGTTGATTTATCACTTCATGAAAAAGAAAAAGAATTAATCAAACAGCTTCAATTATTCCCAGAAGTCATTCAAAATGCTGCGGAACAACATAGTCCTGCATTAATAGCTAATTATACCTATGATTTGGTAAAAGAGTTTAATTCATTTTATCAAAATGTTTCCATTCTGGGAGCAGTCAATGAAAACGAAAAAGTGTTTCGTGTACAACTTTCAAAGGCGGTAGCTACTACAATCAAAAATGGTTTTAATGTCTTAGGGATTGATGTTCCAGAGCGCATGTAAACTTTAATTCTCATCAAACCGTAAGCTAAATTTGTTTTTTTCTACCGCAGGAATCGTATTTATTATCTAGTATATTTTTTTAAGGTAAATTCTTATAATTTCAAAGGGATAATTCGTTTCATCTTAATTTTTGTTTAATAAAACGATTAAAAGTTTAAACATAAATATTTTTTGTTTAACTTTACTTCGTAAAACATAAACAGCAAAAAAATGAAAGAAAGATTATCCTTCCAAAAATCCCAAATCTGTTTCGTTATTTTTATTTGTAATTTTCTTCTTCTCTGTAAGCGCATTCGCCAATACCGACTGCGGTCTCATTGCAGGGTTTGAATTTTCTAACGGGAATGAATCTGTTACGTTAGAGGATCAACAGACATACGATATTAATAACTTGCCTGAGAATTTTTACGTCAATTTAAATGTTGATGGCTATTCACAAAGCGCACGATTTACTGTTGAGAATCTTGAAACTGGCAGTAGACATACTATTACTGAAAATCTTTTACCGTATACCTTTCCAGCGGGAAACGGTTCTTGGCATTTAGGATTAGGAACTTTCAAAATTACTGCAAAACTATATAAATTTGATTTAGGCTGGGGCTTTAAATGTGATTCTAAAAGTGTAACGTTTACAATTAATGAAGGTGGTCAACCCTGTACGGCAGATGCGGGCACACTGACTGCCGATGCGGGCACGGTCACCCTAACGGGCGATAGTTTAACCATCAGCGCAACGCCAGATGGCAACGTCGTGGTGCCAGAGGGCTACAGCAAGCTGTTTGTACTGACCTCGGGCGACGACCTAGTGATCGAAGCGGTAGGCGCAGAGCCAAGTTTTCCGGTAACAGCAGCGGGCAAGTACACGATCCACACCTTGGTATATGACGGAAGGGAGGACAGCCCCAACTTTTTGAACCTTGGCGTAGTGACCTTGGGAGAGACCACGGGAGGTGCAGTATTAGGTTTGGTGATTGACAATGGCCTATGTGCCGCACTGGATGTAGCTGGCGCACCGGTAATGGTAGAAGTTGAAGAAGAAGTTTGTGAAGCTTCCTCTGGCAAAATGTACTCACCCAAACCTATACAATGCTTAAATGGCGGTGAAGCAACAATTTCTGCTCAATTTAATCAACAACCATACATTCCTGAAGGATATCAACAATTGTATGTATTAACCGAGGCATATTCTTTAACAATTCTACAAGTTTCAGAAACACCTGAATTTACTGTAGATCATAGAGGTTTCTATCGTATCCATAGTTTTGTTTATAATCCAGATACGCTAGATTTAAGTGTAGTTCAATTTGGAAAAACAACAGGTTTTGATGTATTAGGTTTAATTGAAGCAAATAACATCTGTGCATCGTTAGATGTAAGAGGCGCTATTAGTCTAGTGATTGGTTCTAGATGGTTCTGCTATTTCTTTAATAAATACAGAGCTAGAAACGGTAACAACAATAATGGAAAAGGATTAAATGATGATGATTTAGCAGGATATATTAATGACTTTGACAATTATGATGAATTCGAAGCATCTTTTGTAGAGCAAAATGATGAAGTACGATTCTATCCTAACCCAGTAGTTAATAATTTAAATGTTGAAATTAGATTATTTGAAAATGAAGACATGAATTATAACATTATGGATATAAGAGGTAGAATGATTATGAGTGGTTCCGCGGAAGCATTAAAATTTGGAAAGTTTACTTTAAATACAAATCAATTTGCAAAAGGAATGTATATCGTGAATTTTGTATCAGAGTTTAGAACAATAACCAAAAAAATAATTATTGAGAAGTAATTATTTGAGATTATAATTAACTTAAAGCCGCAATACAATTGCGGCTTTTTACTTTTAAAAAACAACCCGAAAACTAACGTTAGGTGTTAAGCCCAATGAAATATTCTCAATAGGTGTCACATTGTTGTTTTCATTTAAAATGTAATATCTGTTTAAGATGTTTTGTTTGTTTAAAACATTCCATATTGAAGTACCTATAACGGCTCTTATATCTTCCGAAAGGTTAAAATTGTAAGTAGCCGAAACATCTGCGCGCATATAATCCTCTAAACGCGAAGCATTAGGACTGGTATAATTGATGCGCGTATCATTTTCGTTTTGTTCGAATGTGGGTAATGTAGTTGGTCTTCCAGAAAACCAGTTAAAACCGGCTGCAAGTTTAAAATCTCTATAGGTATAGGTGCCGGCAAAAGTTAGTGAATGACGAATATCAGCATTGTTAGGAAATGGCTGTCCGTTGTTTAGGGTTGGAAAGGTATAATCATTAATACTATAAGAATACCCTAGCCACGTGCTTACTACATCTTGAAACTGTTTGTTGATGAGTACATCAATGCCTTTAATTTCATAGCTACCAGTGGCATATGTAAACTGATATTGGTTTTGAAACCCTTGGCTTCTGGTGGTAATGCCATCTACTTTTTTGATAAATGCTTCGGCACTAATTAATAAATTGTTTTTGTTGAAATGAATGCCCGCTGAAGCCTGTTTGCTTTTCACAATAGGCACAGGGAACAACGATTTTCCATTTTCCACTTCTATTTCGGTTCTTTTAGTGGCCAAAACCCAGCGCCGTTTTTCAATCCCTAAAAAGTCATTTTGTAAATCTATGATTTGAGATGCGGTTTGACTTTTCAATTCGCCTAAAACTTCAAACCTAAAATTATTTAAAAATCGCTGGCTGAAGTTAAGCCTTGGCTCTATAAGTGTTTCACGTAGGCTTTCAAAAGCAGTCGCCCTAGCGCCAATATTTAGCCTAGTTTTTGCATTGGTTGATAAAAAAGCACTTTCAGCATAAACAGAATGACTTCTTACGACATCACGAACAAAACTTCTGAAATTAGGATTATTCACATCTTCTAAATTGCTAATGCCAATTTCTGAAAACTGATAGCCTAAATTAAATTGGAAATTATGATTTGGTTTATAATCAACATCTAATCTTGTAGATCTTTCTAATACTTTATTTTCTTGTATCAAACGTTGATCATTTACAATATCAAAATTGGTAGCATCCAAATCATATTTGGTTTGATAAAATTGTGCCCTAGTCGAAAATGTATTGTTCCAATCTCTAGTGTATGTTAAGCCGTAAGCGAAATTTTGTTGTGATAGACTACTGTTAAGTGCTTCACTTCTATCATTTATAGTAGAACGCTCTTCATAATTTAAAGAATTATTAATATTCATAAAATGAAGGCGGACTTTATCCTTCTTAGAAATATCATATAAAAATTTTGCCGTAATATCATAAAATGAAAAATTTTCATTTTGAGAAATAATGTCGTCGCTTTTAGCATTATTCGATAAATCAGAATCTTGAAACACACGTTTAAAATACTGGTCGTATGTAGGTGTTACTATTAAATCGGTAATAGAGCGTCTAGTAGATAATTGCAATTCTGTATTATGCGTTAATGGAATTTTAGCATAAGCATGTGCATTGATTAGATTGAAGCCTGCACCCGCATTAAACTTGCCATCAACATCATTGGATAATTGCATGTCTATCACACTAGAAACACCATCGCCAAATCTAGCTCTTGTACCGTTTTTAGATACATTTACTTTCTTGGTGGTATATGGGTTAAAAGCCGAAATCAATCCGAAGAAATGTCCAGATTGATACATCTTGATACCATCCCAAAGTATGAGGTTTTGGTCGTGCGTGCCACCGCGAACGTTAATATTTGATACAGATTCTTCAACACTAAAAACACCAGGTAATGCTTGAATGGTTTGTAATATATCAGGCTCAATCAATCCAGGTAAAATACCAAATTGCTCAGGTTTTACGGTAAGTGAACCATCATTTAGTTTCGTGATACCTGAGGTTAAATAATTCTTGACGACCACTTCTTCAAGCTGCTCACGAATAATGGTTTTATTGGTTGCTTTTCGTTTTACAATAGTGATGAATCTACTATTTATTATGTTGAATTTTAGGTCGGTAGATAACTCTAATTCATAAACAGCATCGGCAAGTTCTAAATCTTCTGAGGGTAATGTTGTTTCAATGTTCACGATAGTTTCATCGATATAAGAAAAACTAACATCGTACCTTTCAGAAAGTATTTTTAAAATAGCAATAAGCGGTTGCGTTTCTTGATTGGCTTGCGAGAAACCTTTTAAACCACTCAAAAAAAATAAGATACTTAAAAGAAAAAGGCCTCCTTTTTTATTCACGTTTTAAAATAATCGTGTTGTTTTGTTTGCTGTAGGTTACCTGTAAAGGTAGTGCAATAGATTTTAGTGCAACATTAAGATTATCGTGTGTAAAAGACCCTGTAAATAATTGCGTTGCATCAATATTCATTAGTGTAACCTTAACCTCATACTGTCTTTCAAACTCAGCAACAACTTGTTTAAACGGAATACTTTTAAATTCACTTTCGTTATTTAACCACGAAGGCGTGGAGCGGAATTCTTTTTCTTTAGCAATAATTTTCCCATCGATAACCAAAAAGCTGTCTCCAGGTTTTAATTTTGTTTCTTTGGTATTGTATGTTACCCCAACTAAACCTTCGTAGCAAATAACCTCAAAATAATTGTCCCGTTGTTTTACATTAAATTGAGTACCATAAACCGTAACGGTTCCTGATGTTGTGTTTACGTTGAATGAAGAGCCTTTGGCAACCTTAAAAAAGGCTTCACCTTGTAAGTTTACATCACGTTCTTTTTTCCAATCATTTTTATTATAAGCTAACAACGACTTTGCGTTGAGGGAAACGGTAGATGCATCTGGCAACTCTACAGTGGTTTTTTGAGCCAACTGTGTAGTAACAGTAGTGTCTAGCGTAGTGGTATAATAGTACACGCTAAAACAAATAGCTAAAACTGCAGCAACACGCATCAATGGTTTTAACCAGTTGTTTTTTGGTGCGCTTTTAACTTTAATAGAAGATAATACGTTTTCTAATTCGGCAGAAGTATCGTAGTTATCTGCTTTAAAGTGTTGCAAATTGGTTTGTAACTTCACTAAATCGTCATAGTCTTCCAAGGCTTTAAAAGCTTCGAATTCCTGATCGTTTAGATCGTTATTTAACCATTTTAATATGAGTGCTTCTCTGTTCATCTTGTCGTTATTCAATTATATAACAGGTTACTTTTATTTTTTCCTACCCGCTATTTCTATTTTTATCAAAACTTTTGAATTTTTCTAATACATCCCATACTTGATGCTTACTGTATTCACCTAAATAAAAACAGAATAGTCCTTTTGGATTAATCACTATAAAATATCCATATCTCACTTCGTGCTTGTAAAATATTTTATTAAAAACTTTGTTTATGTCTGGTATCCAATTCACTATAGAATTATGAAAATATTTTAATTCGGTATTTTTAGGAGATGTTATCCAAAAATGACTAACGTCTTGATTTTTATGCAATTCTTTTATGTAGTCAGAATCAAAAATATTCCAAGTAGATTTTGACTTGTGCTTGGACTTTACAAAAGAAGAACTCAAGTAATTTATAACAATGTATTGTGTTGAATCAATTTTAGGTCTATCACTAATTTCGTTTAAATAGTTTTTAAAACTTTGCAATTGCTCTTTATTAAATTCACCATAATGTAATCTTTCTGCAAGTAAGTTATATTGAATAGAGTCATCTTCAAACTGAACATCAATGTTTTTAGAGTAGTCTTTATTATTTAAGAATGTCCTTCTATTTATTTCAGTACCATTTTCATCAAAAAACTTCTTCACTTTTTTCTGTGAGAAGCCCAATAACGTGACTAAAAGGGTAGCGTAAACTATATAGTTTTTCATCTTAATTTAACATTACAACTCCTTAATCTCCTTCCGTAACTTCTCCAACGCTCCATAAATGCGTTTTTCAACAGCTTTGGTAGAAATATCTAATAACTCAGCTATTTCTTTAAAACGTTTCCCTTCCACACGGTTCATCATAAAAGCCACGCGTTGCGCTTCGGTTAAATTTGCCAGCGCACGTTGCAGCTTATCATTATATTCAGATTCCTGCATTAAAAACTCAGGACTCTCGTTAGTGCTAAATTTTGGTTTAGAGCTTTGTTGATGTTTCAATACCACTTTTTGGTGCGCAACTTCATTCAACATTAAATTATTGGCTGTAGTGAATACAAAACTCTTTGCTTTATCGGGAGATACCTTCGCGCAATTTTGCCATAGCTTTACAAAAGCCTCCTGTACTTTATCTTTTGGGTTTAGTAATTCCCCAAACTTATAGTATAGAAAATCATGTAAATTCTTGGAGTATTTATTAAAAATAGACGAAAATAAACGCTCCTCGCAAATATTTTCATGTAATTGTTTCGCCATGAGTTTTGGTAGTTGGTGCCTCTAAAATAAAGGTTTTTTGCAATTTTGGTTTTGGAATTAGGAATTTATTTTTTGAATTTTTTTAAAAAGAGGGTAGGAGTTTTTAAAGTATACTTGTTTTATAATAAAAACGGATTGTTTAACCCAAAAACATATACCATGAAAACTAAGTTTAAATTTATAGTACTACTTCCTTTTTTTGCCCTTTTAATGCTCACCTCGTGTCAGGATGAGATTGTTGACATTACTCCTCCTGACGAGGCTGAAGCACTTACCGAAAGTTCTGAGCTTACCAGCTTTATTAGTGCCACTTCTAAAAATGACGGTTCTAAAGACAATATTATTGACGGCACAAGTTGTATCTCCATTAAGCTACCAGTTGTTGTAAAAGTGCGCGGACTTGAAATTAGAATTGATTCAGAAGCAGACTACATCAAAATTAAAAGACTTTATGATGAGTTTGAAGACGATTTAGATCGTTTAGATATTTTATTTCCTATAACTATCATTAATTCAGAACACGAAGAAATCACCATAGAAAGTGCAGAAGAATTATCAGAATTTATTGCTGAATGTAAAGACGATGATGAAGAAGATGAAAAAGAAATAAGATGTGTTGATTTTCAATTCCCAATTGCATTTTCAGTATTTGATAGAGATTTTCAAATGATTGAAGTTGTTAATATTGAAAACGATAGACAATTATACCGTTTTATGAAACGTGTTAAAAACTCTGAAGTTTTTGCAAGTTTAAACTTCCCGGTAAATATGGTTTTAAAAGATGGTACTGTATTAACAGCTGAAAACAACGAGCAACTAAAACGTATTATTGATACTGCTAAAGATAGCTGTGAAGAAGACGACGATTTTTCGAAAGAGCGCTTAGAAAAATATTTAAAAAGATGCCCTTGGATTGTTTACGAGTTTAAAAGGGATAACCAAGACAATGAAGCGTTTACGCAGTATGCCATTAATTTTAAAGATGACGGTGTGGTAATTATGCGCTCAAGAAATGGAGACGTATTAACAGGAACTTGGGGATTAAGACGCACAAGACGTGGTGTGCTTTTAAAAATGGAGTTTGAGAATTTAGCCGATTTTAATTTAGAATGGTTGTTATACGATTTTGAAGACGGAAAGATTAAAATCTATGAAGAAGGCGGTAACAGAATTATATTGAAAAGAAACTGTGATGTAGTTATAGATATTACTAAAGAGCGTGTTGAGAATTTCTTAAAAGAGTGTTTGTGGAGAATCACCGAACTGGAAGTGGATGATACCAACAGAGAGGATGAATACATTGGTACGCCTTTAAAATTCTTTGATAATAACGTTGTTAAAATTAGAGTTAATGGAGAATTGGTTCAAGGTACTTACGAAGTATTGGTTAGAAACGCTGGCATTGGTTTAGAAATTAACCTTGAAGGTAGACCAAATTTAAAACTACAATGGATTATTAAGTTCTTAAGTAAAGATGAAATTGAGCTGACGAACGGCGACAATGAAATGGAACTAGAAAGAGATTGTCCAGACAATGATGAAGATGTAAATTACATTACTGAAGTATTGGTAAATGGCGTATGGGAAGTAGCATCTTACATGGTTCTTGATGCAGATTTAACGCCAAATTACGACGGTTACGTTATCGGATTTAACGAAAACGGTAAGTTATTTGCAGAAGGACAAGGTAACAATTATATAGGCTCTTGGAGAGGGTACAGATACGAAGGCTTAAACCTTGCTTTAAACTTTAGAACAGATGATGCGCCATTCTTTGAACTAAGACACCGTTGGAAAATCAAGGAAATTGCACCAAAACGAATTGAGTTAAAAGATTATAATTCTAATGGTGAAATAGAACGCATATTAGTTCTAGAAAACATACAATAAGCGAAAAAGAAAAAACACATTGCTTTTGGTTGATAAAGGAACATCTTACGTATACGGTTTGTAGGTTGGTTAACTAAGATAAGATTCCTTTATAAGATAGGCTGCTAAATTTAATTTAGCAGCCTTTTTTTAGTGAAACCCAAACTTGAGAAGTTTTGTAAAAACGCACTCAAGTTTGTTGGTTGAGCTAATCCCGCTGAATACCGGGATCACATAGTTTATTTTAGTTTTCTTTGGACGTTCCCCACAACACTTCGACAGGCTCAGTACAGGTGGGTTGGGCTTTTAGTTTGTCCTGAGCGCAGTCGAAGGGCTATATCTTTTTTTAGTGTCATTGCGAGGAGCCAGCGACGTGGCAATCTTAATAAACTAAGTTCATAATAAACATTTTGGGTCTATGTTCTAAAAAAAGGATGCCGTTACTATCCCTAACGCGCTTGTTTGCTAACTACTGTTTTAGGTTGAAAAGATGTTGTGTTTTTGGGAGGGTTCGTTTAATGGATTGACGGATATGCGCCGTTATTTAATGGCTTATATCCGCCGTTAAACGAAGTTAGTTGAAATTTTTTACAAAGTCAAATATCAGTATCTTTAAAATAGCTGTTTCAATAAGGTTGCAAAGTACTATTACAGCTATTGTATTTTGGTAAAGACTTAGTTTAAGCAAAACACCAATTCAAATCAGTAAAACCAAAATATTTCATTATTTTTGCACCTCAAATTCAATAAAACTGGCAGGTTTTAAAATGCCAAAAGAATACTAAAAATTATGTTCAATAATTTAAGCGATAAATTAGATAAAGCCTTACATGTATTAAAAGGGCACGGAAGTATCACCGAAGTAAATGTTGCCGAAACCTTAAAAGAGGTGAGACGAGCTTTATTGGATGCCGACGTTAACTTTAAGATAGCCAAACAATTTACCAATACCGTAAAAGAAAAAGCGCTAGGGCAAAACGTACTAACTACGTTACAGCCTGGGCAATTAATGGTGAAAATTGTTAAGGACGAGCTTACCGAATTAATGGGTGGCGATGCCGAAGGCATTAATCTTTCCGGAACACCAAGTGTTATTTTAATGTCCGGTTTGCAAGGGTCTGGTAAAACTACCTTTTCTGGTAAACTCGCTAATTACTTAAAAAATAAAAAGACCAAAAAGCCTTTATTGGTGGCCTGTGATGTGTACCGTCCTGCTGCAATAGATCAGTTGCATGTTGTTGGAGACCAAATTGGTGTAGAGGTATTTAGTGATAGGGGCAATAACAACCCTGTGGCCATTGCAGAAGCAGGTATTGCCCATGCAAAAGCCAATGGATTTAATGTAGTGATTATAGATACCGCTGGTCGTTTAGCCGTAGATGAGGCAATGATGACCGAAATCTCGAATATCCATAAAGCTATTCAACCTCAGGAAACCCTTTTTGTTGTAGATTCTATGACAGGGCAAGACGCTGTAAATACAGCCAAAGCCTTTAATGATATCTTGAATTTTGATGGTGTTATCCTTACCAAATTAGATGGTGATACACGTGGTGGTGCAGCGATTTCTATTAAATCGGTAGTTAATAAACCTATCAAGTTTATTGGTACCGGAGAGAAGATGGAAGCTATTGATGTGTTCTATCCATCTCGTATGGCAGATCGTATTTTGGGCATGGGAGATGTGGTGTCTTTAGTTGAGAGAGCCCAAGAACAATTTGATGAAGAAGAAGCCCGTAAATTGCAAAAGAAAATTGCGAAGAATCAGTTTGGTTTTGATGATTTCTTGAAGCAAATTCAGCAAATCAAGAAAATGGGGAACATGAAGGACCTTGTTGGAATGATTCCTGGTGCAGGAAAAATGATGAAAGATGTTGATATCGATGATGATGCTTTTAAAGGTATTGAAGCTATTATTCATTCTATGACGCCTAAAGAACGTTCAAACCCATCGGTTTTAAATGCAAGTAGAAAGAAGCGCGTAGCTAAAGGTTCTGGAACATCAGTGCAAGAGGTGAATCAGCTATTAAAGCAATTCAACCAAATGAGTAAAATGATGAAGATGATGCAAGGTGGTGGTGGCAAAAAGATGATGCAGATGATGAAGAATATGCGTTAATTCAGTTGGCAGTTTCAGTCTCAGTTTTTAGTAAAATAAATAATAGATAAACTTTGCGCCTTTGCGTTTTACTAGAAAAAAGTATTCGCGAATTAGTGGCTAAAAAAATAAAGCATGACAATTTTAGACGGTAAAAAAGTAAGTAACGACATAAAAAATGAAATTGCGGAACATGTGCAATCCATGGTCGCAAGAGGAGAAAAAGTACCGCACTTAGCTGCTATTTTAGTAGGTTCTGATGGTGCGAGTATGACCTATGTTGGTGCTAAAGTTAAAGCTTGCGAGCGTATTGGTTTTAAGTCTACACTTATTGAAATGCCTGAGTATACTTCGGAAGAAGAACTTCTTGAAAAAATTCATCAATTAAATACTAACAATGATATAGATGGGTTTATCGTACAATTGCCATTACCAGATCAAATAGATGAGCAAAAGGTATTAATGGCGGTTGACCCAGACAAGGACGTCGATGGTTTTCACCCTACAAACGTTGGTAGAATGGCTTTAGATTTACCAACATTTTTACCTGCAACGCCGTATGGTATTATGGAGTTATTGGAGCGTTATCAAATAGAAACTTCTGGTAAAAATGTGGTGGTTATGGGACGTAGTCATATTGTCGGTCGCCCAATGAGTATTTTAATGAGCCAGAAACGACCAGCAGGAGATGCTACCGTTACGGTAGTACACAGTCGTTCCAAGAATTTAAAGGAAATCACTAAAGCAGCAGATATTATTGTGGCCGCTATTGGTATCTCTGAGTTTTTAACTGGAGATATGGTAAAAGAGGATGTGGTAATTATTGATGTTGGGATTACGCGTGTGCCAGACCAAACTAAAAAGAATGGCTATCGACTTGCAGGCGATGTACATTTTGAAAGTGTAAGTAAAAAGGCAAGTTATATTACCCCGGTACCAGGTGGTGTTGGACCGATGACAATTGCGATGTTGTTAAAAAACACCTTACTTGCTAGAGAACGTCACGGATAGGAGGACCAAGCTATTTGGCAAATAATTGAGATATGTCTTTGAATGCTTTAAACTCTAAAGCGTTTCCAGAAGGGTCGTAAAAAAACATGGTGGCCTGTTCGCCTACCAAACCTTCAAATCTTACGTAGGGTGCAATAACAAAGTTTATATTTTCTTTTTTCAAATGTTCAGCAAACGTATGAAATGTTTCCCAAGGCAAAACAACACCAAAATGCGGTACGGGAACGTCTTTTCCATCAACAGGATTGGTGTGTAAATCTTTGGATGCCTCTTTTGGTTTATAATGAATAACCAACTGATGGCCAAAGAAGTTAAAATCCACCCAATGTTCGCTACTTCTTCCTTCTTCACAACCTAATGTGTCTCGGTAAAAGACTCTACATTCGTTGAGGTTATATACAGGAATGGCTAAATGAAAAGGTTGAACTTGTGTCATGTTACTTAGTTTTACGCTTATTTTTATTTGATGAAAATGTCTTGGAAGAATTACTAATTAGTTTACTTAATTCACCAAACTCATCTTTAGTTAACTCTCGGTATTCACCAACAGGCATATCTAGTTTTATGTTCATGATGCGTACGCGTTTCAAGGTTTGTACTTCATAATTTAAATAACTGCACATGCGCCGAATTTGCCTATTTAAACCTTGGGTTAAGATAATTTTGAACTTGTAGGTATTTAATTTTTCAACCTTACATCTTTTAGTGGTTTGTTTCAGATCTTCAAGATAAATACCACCAGACATGCGGTTGATAAAGGTTTGGGAAATAGGTTTGTCTACCGTTACTACATATTCTTTTTCATGATTGTTGCTGGCACGGAGAATTTTGTTCACAATATCACCATCATCGGTTAAAAGGATTAAGCCTTCACTTGGTTTGTCCAACCTTCCAATAGGAAAGATGCGTTTCGGGTAGTTGATAAAATCTATGATATTATCTTTTTCAACCGAAGTGTCTGTTGTGCAAACTATACCTACAGGTTTATTAAAAGCTAAATAAACAAAAGCAGCTTTGGTATTCTCAATGATCTTTCCATCAACTGCAACAACGTCATCTGGAGCTATTTTTGTTCCCATTTCTGGAACAACGCCGTTTATGGTCACTCTACCAGCATCAATAAGTTTATCGGCTTCTCTTCTAGAGCAATAGCCAGCTTCACTCAAAAATTTATTAATTCGTTTTAATGGAATATCTGCCATATTTCAAAAATACATAAACTAGTGATTTAAAAAGTCTAGAATATGCTTATAAATTTTATCAGATTTTAAACTGTGGCCATAACCTCTCGTTTCTATTAACTTTGCATTTGGAAACTTATTTTTAATGTTTAATGCATCAGAAAAAGAAATAATTCTATCCTTTTTATCGTGTATAATAAGTGCATCAATATTTAAATTTGAAGTGAAATTTGAGGTTGAAAAATGTTCTGGCAAAAATTTGAATGTTTTTAAAATGTATGCTCTTATGCCCTTTTTAGTTTGGTTATTGAATCCCATTATGGTTTCGTAACCGTTTAGGATATTGCTAAAGGCATCAGGAGCTCCCAGAAGTACCAATTTGGTTATACTGGTGATATTATGATTGTGCATAGCAAAAACTGATGCCATACCACCAACAGAATGTCCAATTACAATTTTTGGTTTAAATTGGTTAGCAATTACATGGATACATTCTGAAAATAATATAGCGTTAAATTTTTTATTACCCGTGCCTCCGTGGGCAGGGGCGTCTAAGGCAACAATGTTGAATTGTTGTTTTTTTAAGGTTATTACCAAATCTTTCCATCTAAACGAATTACTTTCCCAACCATGGGCCAATAAAACGGTGTCTCCGCTACCTTTCCATTGATATGCTGTTATATTGAAATTTTCATATTGAAATTTCGTTTGTTCAGCAGTATTTAAAAATGGAGTTTCATCAGGTTTTAGTTTTCCTTTTCTAGGTATAGAAAATAGTTGCATTGCAAGTTTACCAGCATAATTTGGAGTAAATACGGCTATAAAATTGATAAACGCTCCGATGAGTTTAGGGAGATACTTTGTCATTTTATTACTCTCGGTTTACCAAATCCATAGAAAAAGCTGGGGTGCAAATGGCGATGTATTCGCAAACTTCGGTAAAAGGATTGGAGTATTGCACGCGTGTGTTCCTATCAATCTTTATAGATTGACCAGCTTCTAAAACGACTGTTTCATCCTCAATAATAAATTGTTTTTTACCTTTGATGATAAAGGTGTATTCATCAAATTCGGGCGTTTGAAAGGGTTCGCTCCAACCTGCAGGAGCAACCATATGCGCAATACTTATTTCTGAATTTCCATCGGTTGCATTTCCAAAATGTTCTTTGATAATTTTTCCATCGTTAGTGGGAACTACAAATGGACTAGTTTGAATCGTAAATTTCTTTTTCACCTTAATCTTTAAATGGTTTTTTCTTAATCATACCACCTTTAATCTCTTTAACAATACCCATAATTAAAAAGGCTTTTCGGTCTATCTTGTCAATTTCGGTTTTTACTTTGGGTAATTCTAGACGGGTAATTACAGTGTAAATAATATCTTTTTCAGCACTTTCACCTTCTTTTCCGTAACCTCCTTTTCCTTTGTAAACTGTACAGGCACGCCCTAATTGCTTAGTCAGCATTAATTTAATATCATCATGTTTTACGGAAATAATAGTTAGGCCCACGTACTCTTCAACCCCATCCACCACAAAGTCAACAGTTTTTGCGGCAGCCAAATAGGTTAAAATAGCATATAATGCTGTTTCTACAGAGAGGATATAAGCACCAAAGGAGAATATAACAATGTTGGTCATTAATAATACATCACCTACAGTTACAGAAAGTTTTCTACTTAAAAAAATGGCCAATACTTCCGTTCCATCGATAACACTTCTACCCCTCATAGACATTCCTATACCTAAACCTAAAAAGAAGCCACCAAATATGGCTATAAGTAATTTATCTTCTGTTATTGTTGGGTAATCTACATAGTGAACTACAAACGCTAAAAATGCGATAGCTCCAATACTTCTTAGGGCAAACTTTAAACTTATAGTTTTTGATGCTAAAATTATGAATGGAATATTGACTAATATGAGTAGTACTCCTAGATTGAGTGAGGTTGTATTTTCTAACAAAAGCGAAATACCTGTAGCGCCCCCATCAATAAAACTATTAGGGAGTAAAAAACCTTTGAGCCCAAAACCGGCTGAAAATACACCAATAATAATAAAAAAATATTCACCTATAGTATGGGTGAGTTCTACTTGAAGCCTTTGAACTAAAGGCATTATTTCTTTTTTGGTTAAGGTTTTTTTAGGGTGTGCTTTTTTAAGCTTCTTGCGAGCAACATCAACCAATATTTTTGCTAGAAAAGGATTCAAAATTTTAGTGCCAGTTTATAAAGAAATATTTAATTTTTGCATTATCAGGAATATGGGTCGCTTCAATTTGCAAATCCATATCTAATCGTAAATTAGATGGTAATTCTTTTTTGTCGATTGTAAAGCTAGCGTTTATATTCCTTACAGTAACTACAATAGAGTTAATTAAATTATCAATTCTAGAGATTTTATAATTATCAGCGATATCCTTAAATGTGCTGAGCGTTGATATATTTTTATCTGTTTTGTAACGTGGGTCAATTATTTGAACTGTCTCAATAACCGATGTTGAATCTAGAGCTTCAGCGGGTTCGAGTATCAAAAGTTGTTTTCCCGTGTTGTCCAAGATTTTAATAGTGTTCTTAGTACCGGAGAACTCGTCACCTCCTATAGGCTTTACTACAGAATCATTAGGAAAAAGCAGTTGTAAGTCTTTTACTTGTGTAGAATCTGTTAATAATCCAACCTGTTGTTTGGAAACTTCAAATGGGTCTTGTGTTTTATTACAAGCTACAAAAAATAGTAATACAATTGTTGTTAAGATTAGGGACTTTTTCATCGTTATTTTAATTAATTAAAACTTAGAATTATTTACGCATTACTTTAGTAAGAATTCCAAATACGCTTCGTATAAATGTAGCGCTAGTAAGAACTTTTACCACCGGATTCATCCTGGTACTCTTGCGTCTAGATGTAGATGCTTTTCGTTTAGATTGTGCCTGTTTTATGGCTTCTTGCTCTTGCCTTGCTTTTTCCTTTGCTTCTTCCGCTTCGGCCTTTTTTATTTTTTCATTAAGCATTTCATAGGCGCTTTCCCTATCTACAGTCTCATTGTACTTTTTTGTTAATTTTGATTTAGAAAGCAGCGTAGCTAATTCTGTTTTAGTCAAAATATCCATTCTGCTCATTGGTGCTCTCATCATAGTAGCAGCAAGTGGTGTGGGGCGTCCTTTTTCATCTAAGGCAGATACTAGAGCTTCCCCAATCCCCAAAGATGTTAATACTTCAGTGGTATCATAATATTCAGAATCTGGATAGTTTTGTGCGGTAAGCTTAATTGCTTTTCTGTCTTTTGCAGTAAATGCTCTCAGTGCATGCTGTACTTTTAAACCTAATTGTCCTAAAACTTCTTCAGGAACATCGGTAGGGTTTTGGGTAACAAAATATAAACCAACACCTTTACTGCGAATTAATTTTACAATACTTTCAATTTGATCTAAAAGTGCTTTTGAGGCCTCATTAAAAATTAAATGTGCCTCATCTATAAAAAGCACTAACTCTGGTCTTCCGCTGTCGCCTTGTTCGGGGAAAGTAGAATAAATCTCTGCAAGTAAGCTCAACATAAATGTAGAGAATAACTTTGGCCTATCTTGAATATCTGTAAGTCGGATAATATTGATATATCCCCGTCCGTCCTCATCAACTCTCAGTAGATCGTCAACATCGAAAGAGGTTTCGCCAAAGAATAAATCTGCACCTTGTTGCTCAAGTTCAATTATCTTTCGAAGAATAGCACCTGTAGAAGCGGTAGAAATACGTCCATACGATTCTGTAAACTCCTGCTTTCCTTCTTGAGTGGCATACTGTAAAATTTTCTTGAAATCTTTTAAATCTAAAAGCGGTAGTTTATTGTCATCGCAATATTTAAAAATTACAGCAACTATTCCTGATTGCGTTTCGGTTAAATCTAAAATACGCGATAATAATACTGGTCCAAATTCACTAACTGTAGCTCTTAATCGTACACCTTCTTGCTCCGAAAGCGTTAAAACTTCAATGGGAAACGATTTGGCTTCAAACGGCAAGCCTATTTTTTCATGGCGTTCATCAATTTTTGGATGACCAGGACTAGGTTGCGCCAACCCACTCAAATCTCCTTTAATATCCATCAATAACACTGGTATACCTTTTTCACTAAGGTTTTCCGCCAGTACTTGTAGTGATTTAGTTTTTCCTGTACCTGTAGCTCCAGCAATTAAACCATGCCTGTTCATGGTTTTTAAGGGAATATTTACATGTGCACCGGTAACGGTTTCACCATCTAACATGGCAGCACCCAATGTTATAAAGTCGCCTTTAAACGTATTGCTATCTGTAATAATTTTAGAAAATGCTTCAGTTCTACTCATCATCAAAATTTTGATAAAAATAGTGTAATTTTAATCAACTAGAAAATTCAAAATCATGGTTAAAAAGGTAGTAGTACTAATACCTTTACTTATATTTCATTTAATGTCTTTTGAAGTTTCTAAAAAAGATATGATATTTTATAAATTCCATGAACCTAACAGGTGAAATATTGTTTTTGAAGCTGTTGAAACCGAAGTTTTTTTTGTATTTAGGAGGCCAAATAGAAAAAATAGCATAGAAATATTGATTGATTGTGGTAATATAGCTAAAACCAAACGAGCTATTGAAATATTCAAGCCGTATTAAGGCACCATGATATAGAATTGGATAATGTGGTAAAGTGTACGGTGGTATTAGATAATATTTAGGGTTTTGGCATTTAATGATATTTACACAGATTATTTTACTAAAAAATTGGTAGAGACTATTTTTAGGGCACAAAATTAGCAGCAAATACCAGTATAGAAATTGATGCGAATATTATAAAGTAATTTACTTTATTTTTTCGATATAAATATTGGATGTGCCAATACTTCTAAAAACGGCAGGTGCTGAGTTTCCACCCCTAATAGTTTGCACACTAATGGTTTGGCCAGCAGTAATATTAAATACTTCAGTAATATGCAATGACGCTTCAAGATGGTTGTTTGCATGTCTAACATAACAAGTGTTTCCTATTGCACCAATAGGTGTGCCATTTATAGCTATTTGTGCTTCTACGGATACTCTTTGGTCTGCAGTTCCGCCTATTATAGGCACTAAATAAGCAATGTTTACTGTAATTCTATATCTGCCAGAAGTATTGATGGTTAACGTATTTCCTGCTTGAGTGTACATTGTTGTATCGTCATTCCATTCCAAATTGCCAAATATGGGAATATTAGCATAAGCACCATTATTATTAATATTTGTTGTAGTATCTGTGTTGCTATATTTTACAGAAGAAGCATGTGATATTTTACTCCAGTCTGGGATAGCAGTAGTGCCGTTATTAAATTGAAATTCGTCAATATCAGTATTATAAACCAATAATCCGTTTGCAGGGTTTGTAATAGCATTTATTTCTGCAGTAGTTAATCTTGGTATCAAAACACCTTTATCTGTGGCTTGAATATCTAATATTGAGGAGTTGTCTGGATTGGTTGTGCCAATACCAACTTGCGCATAACTTGAGGTACTGATAATACATAGTATTAACAGAGGGTAGACTATTTTCTTCATTTGAGAGACTTACAGTACAATTAGCAATTTAAATGCGAATTTACAAAAAACCGATGAAACACCAAAAAAATACGATAAAATACATAGCAGTGGAAATCGAATGAATTTGTATCTTTGCGCGCTTATGAATAAAGAAATACAGCAATTAGTAGAAAAAGGATTGATGTTACCTTTAATGGAAGAGTTTTATACCATACAAGGTGAAGGCTACCATAAGGGAACAGCAGCTTACTTTATTCGTATTGGCGGATGCGATGTTGGTTGTCATTGGTGTGATGTAAAAGAGAGCTGGAATGCTGATTTACATCCTCCAACAGAAACAAAAAAAATAGTAGAAAACGCTAAGAAATATAGCGACACTATTGTTGTTACTGGTGGAGAGCCTTTAACTTGGGACATGACTGAACTTACCAAACAACTTAAGGCGAAAGGTTTACAGACCCATATTGAAACCTCTGGGGCATATAAACTTACTGGAACTTGGGACTGGATTTGCTTGTCGCCAAAAAAATTAAAATTACCAACTAAAGAGGTGTATGCTAAAGCTGACGAACTTAAAGTAATTATATATAATAAAGACGATTTTCGCTTTGCCGAGGAGCAGGCAGCTAAGGTGAACAAGGATTGCATTTTATATTTACAACCAGAATGGAGTAAACGAGAAAAGGTAGTGCCAGAAATAGTGGATTACGTAATGGCAAACCCAAAATGGAAAGTCTCATTACAAACACATAAGTATTTAAATATACCATAAAAAAAAGCCTTGATTTATCAAGGCTTTTTTTTATGTCTAAGATATATTTTATTTGGTAAAAGGCACTGAAACTCTAGTGTTACCCCAACCTAAGTGAAGGTGAACACCATTATCGGCCTCACTAAATGTCATTGAAAAGGCTTCTAAAAATTCTTCACCAGATTTAACAGGTACTGCTAAACGTGCCACATCATTTTTTTCATTATAAAAATAAGATCCCCAAACATTTAGGTCTTTACTTATAATTGCTGTCCACTCGTCCTCTCCAGGAATTAAATAAAATGTATATGTTCCGGCTTCTATTTTGGTATCACCCAATTTCATATCGGTATACAATGTTAATTCTGCTGCTTCATTTGCGCCAGTTCGCCATACTTTTCCATTAGGAGCAAGTTTTGACACCTCTCTGCCTTTTAGCTGAGGTCTACTATATACTATTTTAATTAATTTATCAGATACTTTGTAATCTCTAGGGAAGGCAGTCGCATCCATAGGACTCTTGTCTAATTTTGAGAATTTTTGAGCATTTACATGAGCGCCTGATAATACTACAATTGCAAAGGCAATTATTGTAAGTAATCTTGATGTTTTCATAAATATTTTTTTAAGGTTTTGATATTTTCAAATTTAATGTAGAATATCCTTAAAGTTTTGATAAAAGTCGTTAAGCTTTGTTAAAGTTTACAGCGTTTTAATTTTACTTAACATAAAGCATCATTTAAAAAGATGGAATTAAACGAGGTAACGTTATTGAATTTTGATTTGCACTTAAAACCCGAAAAGAACGTTGTTCTGAAAGGTTTAATTGAAACTTCACTAAATGAAGGGCCGATTTTTCAATAATAACACCTTTTAAATTCTTGATTTTGGAGAACATCATTTTCTCTCAATTTAAATATTTAAATCTGAGTATGTAGTGCCTTGTTCTTTAACGTTTATATACAGAGCACTAATCACTAAAAGGAGTTTAATCTTATGGTCTCTTTTATATAAAGTCGTAAAAAATGATGCTAGGAGTTACCTTAATTTATTTGAAAATATTCATTACAGTTAATTAACTTTTTATATTTTCGATTAATGCAAGAAGATTTTCTACACTACATCTGGAAGCATAAGAAGTTTAATCACGCTCAGTTAAAAACTGTTAATCATGAGCTTATTGAAATCAGTTCAGTAGGTGATCATAATTTTAATGCCGGACCAGATTTTTTTAATGCAAAACTAAGAATAGGCCAACAGTTATGGGCTGGAAACGTAGAAATACACTTGAAATCTTCTGATTGGTTTGTACATAATCACGAGAAAGATACGGCTTACGACAATGTGATTCTGCATGTAGTTTGGGAACATAATGCTGAGGTGTTTAGAAAAGATAATTCTGTTGTTCCAACTCTAGAGCTTAAAAATTATGTATCAGCTTCTGCATTAAAAAATTACAGAACACTTTTTAACACAAATCAAAATTGGATTAATTGTGAGAACGATTTTGCTTCAGTTGACGATTTCACAATTTCAAATTGGCTAGAACGCTTATATTTTGAGCGTTTAGAGCGAAAATCTAAGGAAGTATTTTTGCTGTTGGAAACTTCAAAAAACGATTGGGAAGCTGTATTATTTAAAATGTTGACCAAGAATTTTGGTTTGAAGGTAAATGGAGAGGCGTTTTTTAGTTTGGCAAACTCTTTTGATTTTTCAGTTATAAGAAAATTACAATCAAAAGTAGAGCACATCGAAGCACTTTTGTTTGGGCAATGTAGATTGTTAGAAGTTGATATTGAAGAGCCTTATTATAAAACATTACAAAACGAATATTTATTCTTGAAGCAAAAGTTTGGTTTAGATAATTCACCTGTGGTTTCACCTTCATTTTTTAGATTGCGCCCTAACAACTTTCCAACCATTAGATTGTCTCAATTGGCTCATTTGTTTTCAAAACATCATAATTTGTTTTCAAAACTTATGGAAGCCAAAACTATAGAAGATATTTACAGCCTTTGCTCGGTAGCAACTTCAGAATTTTGGAAAACCCATTATACGTTTTCAAAAGCTTCTAAATCAACTCAAAAGCCAATTTCAAAAGCATTTATCAATTTGCTGATTATTAATACGATTATCCCTGTGAAATTCAGTTATGCTAAGTTTCAAGGGAAACAAGTAGAAGATCAAATTTTAAAATTGGTGGAAACATTACCCTCAGAAAAGAATAGTATTTCAGATAGATTCAATTCATTAAAAAACATATCAAAGCATGCGTTGCAATCGCAAGCGTTAATTCAGCTAAAAAATGAGTATTGCGATAAAAATAAATGCCTAAAATGCGCCGTTGGCAACAAACTTTTAGTGAGTTAAACTTTTAAAAGAATAACCTATAGGCTAATTTGCGCCTATGAATATGGCTTACCGAATTTTATTGTTTGCGCAAAAATGTTGTTATCACGTTTGCTGGCGGATTACAGATAGATTTGGTATTCGTGCCAAGGTAGTATTCACATAACTTTTGTAACCATTGGTTTTGCATTATATATGGTTTTGGCATTTTGGATGCGCATTAAAAATTTAGATTAGAAAATTTTACTTAAAAAAAAAATAATTTTACTAGAAAAGATAATGTTTTATGTATCGCCTTCATAGATTTTTAGATGTCATGAAGGTAATGGTTTTGATTATTTATGATTTTACGTTATATAAAATCAATTAAATAGCCAATTGATAAATTAAAAAAGCCTGTTGTTTTTAGCTTGGGTTCAGTTTCTACACGAGAAGGGAAATTAATATTATAGCCCAATTCAAAATCCCATGATTTGGTGACTAAACTTATCGGAATGCTGACTTGCGTGTTTAATAAATCGAAGATATCGTTATAAATATAATCAATAGTGGTTACTTCACCCTGGGTGTTTAATTGTTCTAAGGCAATGGTTTGTTGTGCTACTACGAAACTAAGTTGTGGTCTAAATTTAAATGAATAGTTCTTTTTTGTTACTAAGATCAGATTCGCATAGCTACGGGATACAATTTGAAACGATTGATCGGTTCCAAATAAGTACGATGTCGTTAGTCTTGTGCCCAAGGTTCGTTTATTATTTCGTAAACCTAAATTTAAACTGACTGAGTTTGTAAAAACATCCCAACCATTGGCGTAAAAAAACCGGGTGTAGGCAACATTATAGTTTAAAGACTTCTTTTTGCCGATGGTATTATAATACCCTATCATAACATTAGTAAAATCCCAATTTGGGCTAAAATTTTCATAATAAATACCTGAAACGCTAATATTAAACCCTGAAGCACCGTAATAGGATATTTGAGGTACTATATTAAATTGATTGATTCCAGAATCACGACCTGTAAAAAAAGTATTGCTGTTAAAAGATACATTTGTGTATATAAAATTATTGGTATTGAACGAATCTAAAATATCATTCATAAATTGTTCATCGTTAAAAAACAATTCGTCAAGAAGCATATCTATTTCGTCTTCTTTTGGTTCTTGTGCATTTAAATCAGCAAAGGTTACTGCTGTAAACAGCAGCAACCAAAATGCTAACATTTGTTTTTTAAAAATGGGCTGAGTGTTCATCTTTACAAGATTTTAACTACCCCCCTTTCCATTTCCACTACCGTTTCCTGCTCCATTTCCGTTTCCGTTTCTGCCGCCATTTCCAGTGCGAGTGCCATCACTATTTCTAGTTTTATTACCATTTCCTCCAAAACCTTCGCCGTTTCTCATTTCGCCTTGGCCAGATTGTTGTCTTGTTTGTTGCATGTGTTCTTGCAACATTTGTCTTTGCTCTTGGGTACAAGACTCTCTAAATTGTTCTCTTACTTGACGTAATTGACGTTCTTGGGTTTTAACCATGTCTTTTTGGTCATCGTTGAAGGACTTTCTCAAACGTAATCTCATTTGTTCTTTAGTTTGAGTTTTGTCTTGCAATATGGCCAATTGTTCAGCTGTTAAAGAAGCTTTGAGTTGTTCTCGGTTTTTTAACATTAATTGGCGTTGCGTTTGTAGCATTTCTTTTTGTTGAAGCGTTAATTTATTCATAATGGGAGTATAATCATCTTCCTGAGCAAAAAGTGTGCTTCCTGTTGTTAAAAGCATTATTAAGCTAAATAATGCAATTACAGTTTTTAACGATATTGTTTTCATGACTTATGAATTTATATTATTAAATCAGTTATACTACTTAGAACCTAAAATTTTAAAATAGTTTGAAATTATAGTACGATATTTTCAATTAAACTTTTATCTAGGTAGTTATTTATTAAAGAATCTTCTATAAAAACAGAATTGATAAAAATGTTCTCTAATTGTTGTTGAGATAATTCGGCTTCAATTATAACATTAGTAACAAGGTAGCTGTTTAAATAAGTGTTCATTTCTGAGTCTGAAATTAGTAACGATGATGTTAAAAAATCACCATTAAGAATATCAGGGTTTATAGTTTTAATAGTTTTGGTATTTGTAATTTGTTCTGTATTAACGGTATCCTTATTTTGCATCCATAATGTTAGTGTAATAGCTAGAACAATACTAGCAGCAATAGGATAAGCAATTATAGGTCTTAACCAAAAAATGGTTTGTCTAGGCTGTTCTTCTTGTATTATTTTATTAAGAATGTTTTTCTTAGATTTTGCAAAAAAATTATCAGGAATATCCATTCCAAGTTTTTCTTTATGAAGTTTTGAAATGTCTTTTTTATGTTGATCTGAATCTTTCATGGTATTTTAAATCTTAATTTTTTAGACCTTAAATTTTTTTAATAGTTTGTTTAGCACTGCGCCACTATTTTATCTTCAATAGTTTTTACGGCGCTGTAATACGATGATTTTAATGTGTTTTCGCTTATATTTAAAATTTCTGATATGTCTCGAAAACTTAGATTGTCAAAATATTTCATTTGAAAAACACGTTTTTGTTTTTCCGTGAGATTAGAAATAGCTTCATTCAGCTTTAATTGTACGTCATTACCATTAAAAAAACTGTCTTGGGCTAAGTTTTTAATATATGTGTTGTTGTCTTGTTCTATAGATATTGTGTTTTTAATTTTTTCTAAAAAACGTAATGATTCGTTATAAGCTATTCTATACATCCAAGTATGTAAGCTACTTTTTTCTTTAAAATCATGTATGCCATTAAAAATTCTAATAAAGGTGTTTTGTAGTACGTCGTTGGCATTGTCGTGAGTAACAACTATTTTGCGAATGTGCCAGTATAAGCGCTCCTGATACAAATCAAGTAAATCCTTAAAAGCTTTATTTTTTGACTTTGGATTCTTGAGATTTCTTATAAGTTCAATGTCGTAATCCATAATATGAAGGCTTTATAACTTAGACCCTTCTTTTATTAAATAGTTTGTTTAAAATACAAAAAAAGACACATTTAAATTCGTTATATTTTTATGAGTTTAGTGCAATGCAAGACGATTTTTTACATTGTATGTGGAAACATAAAGAGGTTCAGCAAAAAGATTGATAAACTTCAAAAGGAATATAAATTTTAAATCAGAAATTTAATCTTGATAATACTTCGGTTAGAGTGCCTTCATTTTTTAAGCTACACCCCTATAATTTGCCAACTGTCAGAATATCTCAATTGGCGAATGGATATTACAGCAATCAAAATTTGTTTTCAAAAGCAATTGATGGATCGTCAATAGAAGATATGTATTTACAATCTTCGGTTGAAAATTCAGAATTCTGGAAAAACATATTATACTTTTTCTAAGGTATCAAAAGCAACTAAATAAGTTATTCTAAAAGTATTTATTGATTATTAATACAATTATCCCTGTGAAATTTAGTTATGCTAAGCTTCAAGGAAAACAAGTAGAAGATCAAATTTTAGAATTGGTGGAAACATTACCCTCAGAAAAGAATAGTATTTCAGATAGATTCAATTCATTAAAAAACATATCGAAGCATGCGTTGCAATCGCAAGCGTTAATTCAGCTAAAAAATGAGTATTGCGATAAAAATAAATGCCTAAAATGCGCCATTGGAAACAAACTTTTAGTGAGCTAAACTTTTAAAAGAATAAACTATAGACTAACTTGCGCCTATGAATATGTTTTATCGAATTTTATTGTTTTTGCAAAAGCGTGGTTATCATGTTTGCCAGCGGATCGCAGATAGGTTTGGTATTCGTGCCAAGGTAGTACGCACATCGTTTATGTACATAACTTTTGTAACCATTGGTTTTGGTTTTGCATTATATATGTTTTTGGCATTTTGGATGCGCATTAAAGATTTAGTTTATACCAAACGTTCCTCAGTTTTCGATTTATAGCCTATGAATCCTATTGTACGCCTTTTTAGATCTAGAATTTACACAGCATTGATGCTCTTGGTATTTATTATGCTGGTTGGTGTTTTTGGCTACCGTTTTATCTCAGATTATTCTTGGGTTGATGCTCTGTATATGACGGTTATTACCATGACAACGGTTGGTTTTAGCGAAGTAGTACCTTTAGACGACCAATCTAAAATATTCACTATATTCTTAATTTTGGCAAGTGTAATTATCGTAGGTTATGCATTATCAATAATAACAGAATATATTTTAAGTAAAAATGATATTGAAGAATTAAAACACAAAAAAATGCAAAAGAAAATAGATGGTTTTAATAATCATGTAGTTATTTGCGGTTACGGGAGAAATGGCAAACAAGCTGCTAGAAAGCTGCAAGCGCACAATAAATCGTTTGTAGTGATTGAGAGAAATAAAGAAGTTGAAGAACGTTTAAAACATGACGGCGTGCCTTACGTTATCGGTAATGCTAATGAAGATGAAACGTTGCTTTTAGCAGGGGTAGATAGAGCTTCTAGTTTTATATCGGCTCTTCCTAGCGATGCCGATAATTTGTTTGTAGTACTTTCAACTAGGCAATTAAACAGTAAAATAAATATTATTAGCAGAGCGTCTCAAGAGTCGTCGTACGAAAAGTTAAAATTTGCCGGTGCCAATAATGTGATTTTGCCAGATATGATTGGAGGAGACCATATGGCATCCTTAGTAGTTGTTCCTGGTTTAATGGAATTTATTGATAATCTTTCTATTGTAGGGGACTCTAATATCAATATTGAAGAAGTAGCTGTAGAAAAACTCTTTAATGGCAACATAAAGAAAGCTAGAACCATAAAAGATTTAGATTTAAGGAAGAAAACAGGATGTACTGTTATAGGGTATAAAGATGAAAACGGAGAATATACAGTAAACCCGGAAGCAGAATTACACCTTGCGCCAAATTCAAAGATAATTGTATTAGGGCGACCAGAGCAAATAGAAGAACTTAATTCTGAATACGATATTGAGTTCGAAGAATAACTACATTTAGCGTAATATGTTTTAAAAAACGATTTTTTTTTAGCATCTTGCTGACTTCTTATATTTATTTTTCAATAAAACTAATTAATTAAAGCACTTATGAAGAAGTACCTTCTCTCAATATTCGCTACGATTGTGCCATTTTTTATGTTTGCTCAAGAATCGGGCAACAAGGGCATAGATCAACAAATAGATGAAGCGTTTAAACCCGTTTCTGATTTTTTCTCGAATATTATCTTTTTTACTATAGGCGGTGTACCATTTGTTTTAATATTATTGGTATTCAGTGCGGCTTTTTTTACGCTATATTTTAAATTTCCGAATATTAGACATTTCTGGACAGCCATTAATGTAGTTAGAGGCAAATATGAAGATATTGAAAAGCATGGAGCAAAAGTGCTTTATGGAGAAGAAGGTATAGCACAGGGTGTAGATCTTAACACAGTAGATGATATTGAAGAACACATAGAGAATATAGAAAGTATTCATAGCGATCTAGAAATAGATGGGGATATAAAGGACACTATAAGAGATGAAAGTTCTGATGGCGAGGTTTCTCACTTTCAGGCATTGGCCACTGCGGTATCTGGAACGGTTGGCAACGGAAATATTGCTGGAGTTGCCTTAGCTATCGCTCTTGGAGGGCCAGGTGCTACTTTTTGGATGGTTGTTTGTGGGCTTTTAGGTATGTCCACTAAGTTCGTAGAATGTACCTTAGGTGTTCATTACAGGGATGTAGGAGCCGACGGTACAGTTTATGGTGGTCCTATGTATTACCTTACCAAGGGGCTCAAGGAAAAAGGGCTAAAGACTTTGGGTAAAATTGCAGCAATTTTATTTGCTATTTTCTGCGTAGGTGGTTCTTTTGGAGGTGGGAATGCTGCACAGTCCAACCAAGCAACTATTGTAGTTAAGGAGCTTTTAGGGCTAGAAAGTACTATGGCAGGAACTGTAATTGGATTAGTAATAGCCTTAATTGTAGGTATTATTATTATCGGGGGTATTAAGAGAATCGCATCGGTTACGGAAAAGATTGTACCGTTTATGGCACTTATGTATATTTTATGTTGTCTTTATATTATTTTTGGAAATTTCAGTTTAATCGATGATGCTATTGGATTAATTGTTAGTGAAGCTTTCAATCCGAAAGCTATTGGAGTAGGAGGGTTCATCGGTGTGTTATTGGTAGGATTTAAAAGAGCTGCTTTTTCTAACGAGGCTGGTGCAGGTTCAGCTTCTATTGCCCACTCAGCGGTGAAAACAAAATATTCTGCTTCTGAAGGATTGGTAGCGCTGCTAGAGCCATTTATAGACACAGTAGTAATATGTACCATGACGGCTTTAGTGATTATCATATTTAATTTTGGAGGTTATTTTCAATATGGCGGTGATGGCTTAGGCGCTGTATTAATTGATGGGGTTGCTTATGAAGGTGCAGGAATTACAGCCAAGGCTTTCGCAGAATATATACCTTTCTCTGATGTGTTTCTTACAATTGCAGTATTTTTATTTGCCATTTCTACTATGATATCATGGAGCTATTACGGATTGCAATCTTGGAAGTTCCTTTTTGGTAGAGGAAAAAGGGCAGACCTTGTTTATAAAGTATTGTTTTTAACGTTCGTAGTTGTTGGGGCAGCGGCAAGTATGAAATCTATTTGGGATTTTTCCGATGCCATGATTTTTGCAATGGTATTTCCTAATATGGTAGGTCTGTACTTGTTAACACCAGTAGTTAGAAAGCAGTTAAAACGTTATACCGATGCTATAAAGCTTAAGAGAGAGGCTCTTCAAGATTAAATAAAAAATGAACAATTTTAAATCCCATTTTGTATTCACTAAAGAACAACGAAATGGGATTTTTTTGTTATTATTAATTATCGTTGTGCTGCAGTGCATATCCTTTTTTGTGGACTTTTCTTCTGGTGATATTGTTGCTGATGAGACTGAACTAAAAATATATAAAGCTGAAATTGATTCTCTAAGGCAAGCTAAACTTAAAGAAAGTGAGCCTAAAATATATCCTTTCAATCCAAATTATATTACCGATTATAAAGGTTCAGCATTAGGAATGAGTATTGAGGAAATTGACCGTTTATTAGCTTTTCGCAAACAAAATAAATGGATAAATTCTATAAAACAATTTCAAGAAGTCACGAAAGTTTCAGATAGTTTATTGGCTGAAATATCACCATATTTTAAATTTCCGGAATGGGTATCAAACCCTGAACAGCAAAAAGTAAATACAGATTCATATAATAATAGGGCTAAAACCTTTGCTCAAAAAAAGGATTTAAACAAAGCTACAGCAATAGAGCTACAGCGCGTTAATGGTGTTGGAAAGACACTGTCAGAGCGTATTACAATCTATAGAGATAAATTTAACGGTGGTTTTATTGCCGATGTGCAATTAGAAGAAGTTTATGGGTTATCACCAGAAGTTATTTCAAAAATAACAGAACAATTCACGGTAAAAACACCAAGAAAAATTTCAAAGATTAACTTGAATACGGCTTCGGCAGACGATTTAGTCAGTATTCAACATATAGATTACGAAATTGCCTATAATATAATAGAATACCGCAACCTAAACGAGAGGTTTAAAACTTTAGATGAATTATCAAAAGTAAAAGACTTTCCCACAAACAAATTAGAGATAATTAAATTATCTTTGCACATTCAATAAATGAGTGCATTAAAATTTCCTATCCTAACAAACCAAGCAGAGTTTTAATGTTTATCAAAAAATTGCATGTATGACGAGTATGTATTTTACTGAAGAGCATCATCTCTTTAGAAAAAGTTTACAAGATTTTCTTAGAAAAGAGGTAGTGCCTCACATTGATGATTGGGAAAAATCTGGAGAAATAGATAAAGCTGTTTGGTTAAAGTTCGGTGAAATGGGGTTCTTCGGTATTAATTATCCAGAAGCTTACGGCGGATTAGATTTAGATTTATTCTACACTGTAATTTTACTGGAAGAACTTCAAAAAATTAATTCTGGTGGATTTGCTGCAGCCGTTTGGGCGCATGTATACTTGGCGATGACGCATTTAAATGCCGAGGGTGACGAAGCTATAAAGCAAAAGTATCTTGCGCCAAGTGTAACAGGAGAAAAAATTGGCTGTTTGTGTATTACAGAACCTTTTGGAGGGAGTGACGTTGCTGGAATGCGCACCGCAGCTGTAAAAAAAGGCGATACATATGTTATAAACGGGTCTAAAACATTTATTACTAATGGTGTATACAGTGACTATTTAATAGTAGCTGCCAAAACAACACCAGAATTAGGAAATAAAGGAATTAGTCTGTTTCTTGTAGATAGAGATACTAAAGGTTTATCTGCAACAAAGCTTGATAAATTAGGTTGGAATGCTTCAGATACAGGAGAAATTGCGTTTGATGAAGTCACTATTCCTGCCAGTAATTTAATGGGCGAGGAAAACAAAGGGTTCGCTTACATTATGCAACATTTTGCTTTGGAGCGTTTAATTATGGGTATTAATGCACATGCACGGGCAGAATATGCTTTAGAGTATGCCATGCAATATATGAGCGAGCGTACTGCATTTGGTAAAACTATAGATAAGTTTCAAGCCTTAAGGCACAAGATAGCCGATTTGTATGCTGACATGGAAATTATCAAAATGTACAACTACTCTGTAGCAAATGCATTAGATAAAGGCGAGTACGTTGTAAAAGAGGCGACGATTTCTAAATTGAGATCTACTAAAATGGCTGACGAGGTCATCTACCAATGCTTACAATTTTTAGGTGGGTATGGCTATATGGAAGAATACCCAATGGCACGATTGTTTAGAGATAGTAGATTAGGACCTATTGGCGGTGGAACTTCAGAAATTCTTCGCGAAATTATAGCTAAAATCATAATTGATAAAAAGGAATATCGACCAGCTACCAAATAGTTTTTACTTTTCCAAAAAAAATAAAAGTTGTTAATTGTAAAATCTAAATTACTTTTTATATTTGCATTCGAAAAATTTTAAAAGAGAGGAGGTTAAGACCTATGTTGATAGTTCCAATAAAAGAAGGAGAAAATATAGATAGAGCTTTAAAGCGTTACAAAAGAAAGTTTGATAGAACTGGAAGAAAGCGCGCATTACAAACAAGAAAGCAATATACAAAGCCTTCTGTGGCGCGCAGAGCGCAAATTCAAAAAGCTCAGTACATTCAAAAACTTAGAGACGCTGAAGACGTTTAAGCTGCTCCAATAAATAAACTATAATCCCGCTATATGCGGGATTTTTTTTGCCTTACTTTAATCACCGATAAAACAAATAAATTGTATATTCCACTTAAAACTTTTAATAAAAAATGACTTTCAGTGCTTTTACAGATTATTTGCTATTAGAGAAAAACTATTCTAAGCTTACGGTAAAGGCATACCAGTCTGATTTAGAAGCGTTTCAAAAATTTATATCGAAAGCGTATAATTCTTCATCAATTAAAAAAGTTAACTATTCACAAATAAGAACATGGATTGTTAATTTAGTAGAAGACGGTTTAGCCAATAGAAGCATAAATCGTAAAATATCATCGTTAAATACCTATTATAAGTTTTTATTGAAGGTTGGGGATATTCAACAAAACCCATTAGCAAAACACAAGGCATTAAAAACCAGCAAAAAAATTCAAATACCATTTTCAGAACAAGAAATTAAAACGGTTTTGGATGATTTTAATTTTGATAATTCTTTTGAAGGTCTGCGTGATAAACTTATTATAGAATTATTTTATTCAACAGGTATCCGCCGCATTGAACTCGTAGAGCTAAAATTGTCAAGCATTGATATTAACAATAAGACTATTAAAGTTCTCGGAAAAAGAAATAAGGAACGCATTGTGCCGTTGTTAAATTCAGTAAGGAGCACTCTAAAGCGTTATTTGAAAGAGCGTGCTGGTTTAGCAGTAATCAAAGACACAGGTCATCTCCTTTTAACGAAAAAAGGCGTTAAAATATATGAAACACTTGTTTACAGAATTATAAATGATTATTTTAGTCAGGCTTCTTCGAAGGTAAAAAAGAGTCCGCATATATTAAGACATTCCTTTGCGACACATTTGCTAAATCAAGGAGCAGATTTAAATGCTGTTAAAGAGCTTCTTGGTCATACAAGTTTGGCAGCTACACAGGTTTATACACATAATAGTATAGCCGAACTTAAAAAAGTACATTTAAAAGCACATCCCAGAAGTAAAAAATGATGCTTTTAAATTTTTGTCTAACCGAAAATAGTTAAGCTATGATAAATGCTTTTCATTGTATCTTATTAATGTAAGTAGCAAATTCATTATTTCTATTTTAAAATCTTAAACCATATGAAAGTAAACACACAATCCATTAATTTTAATGCAGATAGAAAACTTATTGATTTTATTCAAAGACGTATGGATAAATTAGATATGTATTATGATAAGGTTATAAAATCTGATGTATATTTAAAGGTTGAAAACACGAGTGATAAAGAAAATAAGATTTTTGAAGCTAGGGTAAGTGTTCCTGGAGATAGTTTTATTGTGAAAAAACAATGTAAAAGCTTTGAAGAAGGTGCAGATAGTGCAGTTGCATCCTTAGAAAGGCAGTTAAAAAAGCGCAAGGAGAAATTAAGAGCACATTCCTAATAAATTTTTTGAAAAAATGTTTTGAATAATTAAAAATATCTATACATTTGCAGTCCGTTAGAAATAGCGGGCTTTTTTTATGTGGAAAAATGTAAAAAACGCCGATATAGCTCAGCTGGCTAGAGCAGCTGATTTGTAATCAGCAGGTCGTGGGTTCGAGTCCCTCTATCGGCTCAAAAAAAAGCAAAGAATTTAGTTCTTTAAAATATTGAAAATTAATTGGGAAGATACTCAAGCGGCCAACGAGGACAGACTGTAAATCTGTTGGTTTTTACCTTCGCAGGTTCGAATCCTGCTCTTCCCACTTAAAATTTTATCAGAAAGTCGTCAAAAGTTCGCTTTTGTAAGGCTTTTTTATAAAATTTTACGTTCGGGGTACCCCGAACAGGATCATCGAGCATAGCGAGATAATCCTAAAATAAAACCAAGCAAACTAAAGTTTGTAAAATGCGGGAGTAGCTCAGTTGGTAGAGCGTCAGCCTTCCAAGCTGAATGTCGCCGGTTCGAACCCGGTCTCCCGCTCGAAAAACCATTTACGAGTTACGATGTACGAGTGCAAATCGTGAATCAGAAATCGGCAATCGTAAATGAATTGCCGACGTAGCTCAGGGGTAGAGCGTTTCCTTGGTAAGGAAGAGGCCACGGGTTCAAATCCCGTCGTTGGCTCAAAAATTAAATAGAGTACACTAATATTATTATATAACTAAGATTTAAATTATTTAAAACATGGCAAAGGCAACTTTCGATCGTTCAAAACCACACTTAAACATTGGTACTATTGGACACGTAGATCACGGTAAAACAACTTTAACTGCTGCTATTACTAAAGTATTAGCTGATGCAGGTTTTTCAGAGGCAAGATCATTCGATCAAATTGATAACGCTCCAGAAGAGAAAGAAAGAGGTATCACAATTAATACTTCACACGTAGAATATCAAACAGCAAATCGTCACTATGCCCACGTTGACTGTCCAGGTCACGCGGATTATGTAAAGAACATGGTAACTGGTGCTGCTCAAATGGATGGAGCTATATTAGTTGTTGCTGCAACTGATGGTCCGATGCCACAAACACGTGAGCACATCCTTTTAGGTCGTCAGGTAGGTATTCCTCGTATCGTTGTTTTCTTAAACAAAGTTGATATGGTGGATGATGAAGAGCTTTTAGAGCTTGTTGATATGGAGGTAAGAGATTTATTAAACTTCTATGAGTATGATGGAGATAACGGGCCAGTTGTGTCAGGTTCTGCTTTAGGTGCACTTAACGGTGAACAAAAATGGGTAGATACTGTAATGGAATTGATGGAAGCATGTGATACTTGGATTGAAGAGCCAGTTCGTGATATGGATAAGCCTTTCTTAATGCCTATTGAAGATGTATTCTCGATTACAGGTCGTGGTACTGTTGCTACTGGTAGAATTGAGACTGGTGTAGCTAACACAGGAGATCCTGTAGAAATCATTGGTATGGGAGCTGAAAAATTAACTTCTACTATCACTGGTATTGAGATGTTCCGTCAAATATTAGATAGAGGAGAAGCTGGAGATAACGCTGGTATTTTATTAAGAGGTATTGAGAAAACTCAAATCTCAAGAGGTATGGTTATCACTAAACCAGGTTCTGTAACACCACATGCTAAATTCAAAGCAGAGGTTTATATCCTTAAAAAAGAAGAAGGTGGACGTCACACTCCATTCCATAATAACTACCGTCCTCAGTTCTACGTTCGTACAACTGACGTAACTGGAAACATTGCGCTTCCTGATGGAGTTGAAATGGTAATGCCTGGAGATAACTTAACTATTACTGTTGAGTTAATTCAACCAATTGCTATGAACGTAGGTTTACGTTTCGCTATCCGTGAAGGAGGTAGAACAGTTGGTGCAGGTCAGGTAACTGAGATTTTAGACTAAACACTAGTTTAATATAAAATAAGAACTCAAGGTATCACGCCAGCGGCGTGATGCCTTTTGACTTATATTTACGGGTTTAGCTCAGTTGGTAGAGCACTGGTCTCCAAAACCAGGTGTCGGGAGTTCGAGTCTCTCAACCCGTGCTAATAAAATCGGGTAGATATACTCAATAGTTAAAATAGGATGTAATTCCTAGAAAAAAGAAATTAAATGGCTGGAATTGTAACATACGTAAAAGAATCGTTCGGTGAACTTAAAAATAATGTGACATGGCCTTCATGGGCAGAGGCGCAAAGTTTAACAGTTTTAGTAGCTGTGTTTTCAATTATATTCTCCTTAGCAATTTGGGGAGTAGATACAGTTTTCAGCAAGGTGATAACGGCTTACTTTGATTTAATTAAATAAAAGGGTTTTTTATGTCTGAAGTAAGTGAAAAAAAGTGGTACGTTGTTAGAGCTGTAAGTGGTCAGGAAAACAAAATCAAAACATATATCGAGAATGAAATTGCTCGATTAGGTTTGCAAGATTATGTTGATCAAGTTTTAGTACCTACCGAAAAGGTAATACAAATTCGTAATGGAAAAAAAATCCAAAAGGAAAAAGTATTTTTCCCAGGATATATAATGATTCAAGCGAATTTAACTGGAGAGGTGCCGCACATCATTAAAGGAATTACTAATGTAATTGGTTTCTTGGGAGAAACAAAAGGTGGAGACCCTGTGCCGCTGAGGCAATCTGAAGTGAACAGAATGCTAGGTAAGGTGGATGAATTGGCCGTTGACGATAATGTTCATGTGGCAATTCCATTTACTAAAGGAGAAACTGTTAAAGTAATTGATGGTCCATTCAACGGATTTGATGGTACTATCGAAAACATAAATGAAGAAAAGCGTAAGCTTGAAGTGATGGTTAAGATTTTCGGAAGAAAAACACCATTGGAATTAAGTTATATGCAAGTAGAGAAAATTTAATAATTGTTACATATCCAGATAAGTTTAGAGCTTCCAAACTAATCTTATCAAATTTAAATTTTAAAACATGGCAAAAGAGTTAGGTAAAGTAGTTAAGCTACAAGTTAGGGGAGGTGCTGCGAATCCATCGCCACCGGTTGGACCCGCTCTAGGTGCTGCTGGAGTAAACATTATGGAGTTCTGTAAGCAATTTAATGCTAGAACTCAAGATAAGGCAGGTAAAGTATTACCTGTTGTTATTAGTGTTTACAAGGACAAGTCTTTCGATTTCGTAATCAAGACGCCACCAGCTGCAGTACAATTATTAGAAGCGGCCAAGGTGAAAAAGGGTTCAGGCGAACCAAACCGAAAAAAAGTAGCTAAAGTGTCTTGGGACCAAGTTAAAACCATTGCGGAAGACAAAATGCAGGATTTGAATGCATTTACTGTTGAGTCTGCTATGAAAATGGTTGCTGGAACTGCAAGATCAATGGGAATCACTGTAACAGGGAAATTCCCTTCTTAATCTATTAAAGACATTAGAAAATGGCAAGATTAACAAAAAAGCAAAAAGAGGCTTTAGCGAAAATAGAAAAGGGAAAACTTTATTCTGTTGATGAAGCGTCTGCATTAATCAAAGAAATTACCAATACTAAATTTGATGCATCTGTTGATTTAGCAGTGCGTTTAGGAGTAGATCCTAGAAAAGCAAATCAAATGGTAAGAGGTGTTGTATCTCTTCCTCATGGTACTGGTAAAGACATGAAAGTATTAGCATTAGTAACACCAGATAAAGAAGCCGAGGCTAAAGAAGCAGGGGCTGATTACGTAGGTTTAGATGAATACCTTGATAAAATTAAAGGTGGCTGGACAGACGTTGATGTTATTATTACTATGCCAAGTGTAATGGGTAAATTGGGTCCTTTAGGACGTGTATTAGGTCCTCGTGGTTTAATGCCTAACCCAAAAACTGGTACAGTGACTATGGATGTTGCAAAAGCGGTTAGCGAAGTTAAAGCTGGTAAAATTGATTTTAAAGTTGATAAAACCGGTATAGTACACGCAGCTATTGGTAAAGCATCATTTAGTGCTGATAAAATTGCGGGTAACGCAAATGAATTATTACAAACATTACTAAAATTAAAACCAACTACTGCAAAGGGTACTTATGTGAAGAGCATTTTCATGTCTTCAACCATGAGTCCTAGTGTTGCAATAGATCCTAAAATTGGTTAATTAGTTAAATAACTTTTATTATGACAAGAGAAGAAAAATCGCAAGTAATTCAAGACTTAACTGCACAATTAACCGATAACGCTAATATATACTTAGCAGATATTTCAGGATTAAATGCAGGTTCTACTTCAGACTTACGTCGTGCTTGTTTTAAGGCAAACGTTAGTATGGCAGTGGTTAAGAACACATTACTTGAAAAAGCAATGGAGGCTTCAGATAAAGAATTTGGAGAACTTCCAACGGTTTTAAAAGGTAACACTTCGGTAATGTATTCTGAAACTGGTAATGCGCCAGCTAAAGTAATTAAAGCTTTCAGAAAAAAATCAGAGAAACCTTTACTAAAAGGAGCTTTTATTGAGGAGGCAATTTACATTGGTGATGACCAGTTAGATATGTTGGTAGATATCAAGTCTAGAGAAGAGTTGATAGGTGAGATTGTTACATTATTACAATCGCCTGCTAAGAATGTTATTTCTGCACTTAAATCAGGTGGTGGAACATTGGCAGGTATCATTAAAACTTTATCCGAAAAAGAAGGATAAACAAACAAGTACGCACTTTTTACAATTATATTATTATTAAAACATTTTTAAAACGATAGAAAAATGGCAGATTTAAAAGATTTCGCAGAACAATTAGTTAACTTAACAGTAAAAGAAGTTAATGAGTTAGCTACTATATTAAAAGATGAGTATGGTATCGAGCCTGCTGCTGCAGCTGTAGCTGTTGCTGCTGGTGGAGGTGCTGCAGGTGGTGGAGAAGCCGCTGAAGAAAAATCAGAATTTGATGTAATCCTTAAAGCCGCTGGTGGTTCTAAACTAGCTGTTGTAAAATTAGTTAAGGAATTAACTGGTTTAGGATTAAAAGAAGCTAAAGGTCTTGTAGACGAGGCTCCTTCAGCAATTAAAGAAGGTGTTGCTAAAGACGAAGCTGAAGCTCTTAAAGCTCAATTAGAAGAGGCAGGAGCAGAGGTTGAGCTTAAGTAAGCTTAATTACTCAACAATACAAAGGTTTAGGTTTATCCCGCGAAGGCGGGATATCGCCTAGACCATTTTGCGTATATAACCATTCACGCAAATAAATTGAAAAAACAGTCTGTTTATTAGGTTTAAAATTTGGCTGTTTCTCTAGTGTTTAAAAGCACTATCAAAATATTTTTTAATCAAAATTCCGTCCATTGATGTTGTCAACACAAGCTGAAAGATTAAATTTCTCCTCTATTGTAAATAGAACGGAATATCCAGATTTCTTGGATATTCAGATTAAATCCTTCCAGGATTTTTTCCAATTAGAAACAAAATCTGAAGAAAGAGGTGATGAAGGGTTATACAATACCTTCATGGAAAACTTTCCAATTACAGATTCTCGTAATCAATTCGTATTAGAATTTTTAGATTACTTTGTTGATCCGCCAAGATATGCTATTGAAGAGTGTATTGAAAGAGGATTAACGTATAGCGTTCCGCTAAAAGCAAGGCTAAAGTTATACTGTACAGATCCTGAACATGAAGATTTCGAAACCATTGTTCAAGATGTTTATTTAGGAACTATACCTTACATGACGCCAAGTGGTACTTTTGTTATCAATGGTGCAGAACGTGTTGTGGTGTCTCAATTGCACCGTTCACCAGGGGTGTTCTTTGGTCAGTCTTTCCATGCAAATGGTACAAAATTATATTCAGCAAGAGTAATTCCTTTCAAAGGGTCTTGGATAGAATTTGCTACTGATATCAATCAGGTAATGTATGCCTATATCGATAGAAAGAAAAAATTACCTGTTACAACTTTATTCCGTGCAATTGGTTTCGAGCGCGATAAAGATATTTTAGAGATTTTTGACCTAGCTGAAGAGGCTAAAGTTTCTAAAACAGGACTTAAAAAATACTTAGGGCGAAAATTAGCTGCACGTGTATTAAACACATGGCATGAGGATTTTGTTGATGAAGATACAGGTGAAGTAGTATCCATCGAGCGTAATGAGATTGTACTTGATCGTGATACTATTCTTGATAAAGAAAATATTGAAGAAATTCTTGAAGCAGGTGTAAAAACCATCTTGTTGCACAAAGAAAGCAATGAGCAAGGAGATTATGCTATTATTCATAATACACTTCAAAAAGATCCAACAAACTCTGAAAAAGAGGCTGTTGAGCACATCTATAGACAATTACGTAATGCAGAACCGCCAGATGAGGAAACTGCACGTGGTATTATAGACAAGTTATTCTTCTCAGACCAACGTTACTCTTTAGGTGAAGTAGGTCGTTATAGAATGAACAAGAAATTAGGTTTAGATATCGGAATGGATAAGCAAGTGCTTACTAAAGAAGATATCATAACTATCATAAAATATTTAATTGAATTAATCAATTCGAAAGCAGAGATTGATGATATTGATCACTTATCAAACCGTCGTGTACGTACAGTAGGTGAGCAATTATCATCTCAGTTTGGTGTTGGTTTAGCACGTATGGCTCGTACTATCCGTGAGCGTATGAACGTTCGTGATAACGAGGTGTTTACGCCGATAGATTTGATTAATGCGAAGACATTATCTTCTGTAATCAACTCATTCTTCGGAACAAACCAGTTGTCTCAGTTTATGGATCAAACCAATCCATTAGCGGAGATTACCCATAAGCGTCGTTTATCGGCTTTAGGACCTGGAGGTCTTTCAAGAGAAAGGGCAGGCTTCGAGGTACGTGACGTTCACTATACACATTACGGGCGATTATGTCCTATTGAAACGCCAGAAGGACCAAATATTGGTTTGATTTCTTCACTTTCAGTATATGCGAAAGTGAATTCTATGGGATTCATTGAAACACCATACAGAAAAGTTGAAGATGGTGTTGTAGATATCAAAAACGCACCCACGTATCTCAGTGCAGAGGAAGAAGAGGAAAAACTAATTGCACAAGCAACTATCGAAGTGGATGATAAGGGTAAAATTTTACATGATAAGGTAATTGCTCGTATGGAAGGTGACTTCCCAGTAATCGATCCTAACGATTTGCATTACACTGATGTTGCACCAAACCAAATTTCATCGATTTCAGCATCATTAATTCCTTTCTTGGAACATGATGATGCAAACCGTGCATTGATGGGATCAAACATGATGCGTCAAGCAGTGCCTTTATTGAGAGTAGATTCTCCTATTGTTGGTACAGGTTTGGAGCGTCAAGTAGCGTCAGATTCTAGAGTATTAATTAATGCTGAAGGCAATGGAGAAGTGCTTTACGTTGATGCAAACGAAATTAAAATTAGATACGACCGTACTGAAGATGAAGCTAAAGTAAGTTTTGATAGTGATATCAAATCTTATCCATTAGTGAAATTCAGAAAAACAAACCAAGGTACTTCTATTAACCTTAAACCTATTGTTGTAAAAGGAGATAAAGTAACTAAGGGACAAGTTTTATGTGAAGGATATGCAACTCAAAAAGGTGAATTAGCACTTGGTAGAAATATGAAAGTAGCCTTCATGCCTTGGAAAGGGTATAACTTTGAGGATGCAATTGTAATTTCTGAAAAAGTAGTACGTGAAGATATTTTCACATCCATTCATATTGACGAATATTCTCTTGAAGTAAGAGATACAAAACTAGGTAACGAAGAGTTAACTAACGATATTCCTAACGTTTCTGAAGAGGCTACCAAAGACTTAGATGAGCATGGTATGATTCGCGTTGGTGCTGAAGTAAAGCCTGGTGATATCTTAATTGGTAAGATTACGCCAAAAGGTGAATCTGATCCTACTCCAGAAGAGAAATTATTACGGGCTATCTTTGGTGATAAAGCTGGAGATGTAAAAGATGCTTCTTTAAAAGCTTCACCGTCATTAAATGGTGTTGTAATCGACAAGAAGTTATTCGCAAGAGCTGTAAAAGACAAGCGCAAGAGGGCACAAGATAAGGATGATATTCTAGCGTTAGAAGCACAATACGACAGAAAGTTTGATGAATTAAAAGAAGTTTTAGTTGAGAAACTTTTTGCTATTGTAAATGGAAAAACTGCACAAGGGATCTTTAATGATTTAGGTGAAGAAGTATTACCAAAAGGTAAAAAATTCACATTAAAGATGTTGAATGCTGTTGACGATTATGCGCATTTGGTATCTGGAAAATGGACGACTGATGATCATACAAATCAATTGGTTTCTGAGTTAATTCATAACTATAAGATTAAGGAAAATGATTTACAAGGAGCTTTACGTCGCGAGAAGTTTACCATTTCTGTAGGTGATGAATTACCAGCAGGTATCATCAAACTAGCTAAAGTTTACATCGCTAAGAAACGTAAGCTTAAAGTAGGTGATAAAATGGCAGGACGTCACGGTAACAAAGGTATTGTGGCTCGTATTGTTCGTCAAGAAGATATGCCATTCTTAGAAGATGGAACTCCTGTAGATATCGTATTGAATCCACTTGGTGTACCGTCTCGTATGAACATCGGACAGATCTATGAAACTGTATTAGGATGGGCAGGTCAAAAATTAGGTCAAAAATATGCAACACCAATTTTTGATGGTGCAAATATTGACCAAATCAATGCCTTAACTGATGAAGCTGGTATTCCAAGATATGGACACACGTATTTATACGACGGTGGAACTGGAGATCGTTTTGATCAACCAGCTACTGTTGGTGTGATTTACATGCTGAAATTAGGACATATGGTTGACGATAAAATGCACGCACGTTCTATCGGACCATACTCATTAATTACGCAACAACCACTTGGTGGTAAAGCACAGTTTGGTGGTCAGCGTTTTGGTGAGATGGAAGTTTGGGCACTTGAAGCTTATGGTGCATCAAGTACCTTACGTGAAATCTTAACTGTAAAATCTGATGATGTTATTGGTAGAGCCAAAACTTACGAAAGTATAGTGAAGGGTGAGCCAATGCCAGATCCAGGTTTACCAGAATCTTTCAACGTATTAATGCACGAATTGAAAGGTTTAGGTTTAGACATCAGATTAGAGGAGTAGTTAATTAATTAAATTCATTTCAACCATATATTATGGCAAGAAAACAAGATAAAAATACAGTTAAGAGATTTAATAAAATCTCAATTGGTTTAGCATCACCAGAGTCTATTTTAGCAGAGTCTAGAGGTGAAGTTTTAAAACCAGAAACTATCAATTATCGAACGCACAAACCAGAACGTGATGGTTTGTTTTGTGAGCGTATTTTTGGTCCTGTAAAGGATTATGAATGTGCTTGTGGAAAGTATAAAAGAATTCGCTACAAAGGTATTGTATGCGACCGTTGTGGTGTTGAAGTAACTGAAAAGAAAGTACGTCGTGATCGCGTAGGGCACATTAATTTAGTGGTTCCTGTAGCACATATTTGGTACTTCCGTTCGTTACCAAACAAGATTGGGTATTTATTAGGTTTACCGTCTAAGAAATTAGATATGATTATTTACTACGAACGTTACGTAGTAATTCAACCTGGTGATGCTAAAAACGAAGAAGGAGAGCCATTGCAAAAAATGGACTTCCTTACAGAAGAAGAATATTTAAATATTGTTGAAGAATTACCTCAAGAAAATCAATATTTAGAAGATTCAGACCCTAACAAGTTTATTGCTAAAATGGGAGCTGAGTGTTTAATTGATTTATTAGCTAGAATTGATTTAGAGTCTTTATCATACGAACTACGTCACAAAGCTAATACGGAAACATCAAAACAACGTAAAACTGAGGCTTTAAAGCGTTTACAAGTTGTTGAATCATTACGTGAATCTAACAACAATAGAGAAAATCGTCCGGAGTGGATGATTATGAAGGTTGTGCCAATTATTCCGCCAGAATTACGTCCTTTAGTACCGTTAGATGGTGGTCGTTTTGCTACATCTGATTTGAATGATTTATACCGTCGTGTAATTATTCGTAACAATCGTTTAAAAAGGTTAGTTGAGATAAAAGCACCAGAGGTGATTTTACGTAATGAGAAACGTATGTTACAAGAATCTGTAGATTCATTGTTTGATAACACACGTAAATCATCAGCTGTAAAAACGGATTCTAACAGACCATTAAAATCATTATCAGATTCACTTAAAGGTAAGCAAGGGCGTTTCCGTCAAAACTTACTTGGTAAGCGTGTTGATTATTCTGCACGTTCTGTAATTGTTGTTGGTCCAGAATTAAAATTATATGAATGTGGATTGCCTAAAAATATGGCAGCTGAATTGTACAAGCCTTTCGTTATTAGAAAACTAATTGAAAGAGGTATTGTAAAAACAGTAAAATCTGCAAAGAAAATTATAGACAAAAGAGAGCCAGTAGTTTGGGATATCTTGGAAAACGTTCTTAAAGGACATCCAGTATTGCTAAACCGTGCGCCAACGTTACACCGTTTAGGTATCCAAGCTTTCCAACCGAAATTAATCGAAGGAAAAGCAATCCAGTTACACCCATTAGTTTGTACTGCATTTAATGCGGATTTTGATGGTGACCAAATGGCGGTGCATTTACCGTTAGGACCAGAGGCTATTTTAGAGTGTCAGTTGTTAATGTTGGCATCTCATAATATCTTGAACCCAGCAAATGGCTCACCAGTAACTGTACCTTCTCAAGATATGGTTCTTGGTCTTTATTATATGACTAAAGAGCGTAAGTCTACACCAGAATTACCAATTAAAGGTGAAGGTTTAACTTTTTATTCTCCTGAGGAAGTAGAAATTGCTTTTAACGAGAAAAGAGTTGATCTAAATGCAGGTATCAAGGTAAGAACTATTGATATTAATGAAGATGGTAAGTTAGACAGAATGATTGTTGAAACTACTGTAGGTCGTGTATTATTTAACCAACATGTACCACAAGCAGCAGGATATATCAATCAGGTATTAACTAAGAAGTCTTTAAGAGATATTATTCATGGTATTCTTAAAGTAACGTCTGTACCTGAAACAGCAGAATTCCTTGATGCGATTAGAACTTTAGGTTTCAAATTTGCATTTCAAGGTGGATTATCTTTTAGTTTAGGTGATATTATTATTCCGCCAGAAAAGCAGGGAATGATTGATAAAGCTAATGGTTTAGTTGACGGTATTACCGGAAACTATAACATGGGACTTATCACAAATAACGAACGTTACAATCAGGTTATTGATATATGGACGTCCACCAATGCTGAATTAACAGAGTTGTCAATGAAGCGTATTCGTGAAGACCAACAAGGATTTAACTCGGTGTTTATGATGCTTGATTCTGGAGCTCGTGGATCTAAAGAACAGATTCGTCAGCTTACAGGTATGCGTGGATTAATGGCGAAGCCTAAAAAATCTAATGCAGGTGGTGGTGAGATTATTGAAAACCCGATTTTATCTAACTTTAAAGAAGGCCTTTCAATTTTAGAATACTTTATTTCTACGCACGGTGCACGTAAAGGACTTGCAGATACCGCTCTTAAAACGGCTGATGCAGGTTACTTAACACGTCGTTTAGTAGATGTTTCTCAAGATGTTATCATTAACAGCGTAGACTGTGGTACATTAAGAGGTGTTGAAGTTGAGCCATTAAAGAAAAACGATGAAGTTGTAGAAACTTTAGAAGAAAGAATCGTTGGGCGTGTTGCATTGAATGATACTTATAATCCTCAAACTGATGAATTATTAGTTGCATCAGGTGAGTTAATAGATGATAAGATTGCTAAGGCTATTGAAGACTCCCCAATTGAATCTTTAGAAGTACGCTCTCCATTAAGTTGTGAAGCTACAAAAGGTATTTGTGCTAAGTGTTACGGACGTAACCTTGCTACAGGTAAAATGGTTCAAAGAGGTGAGGCTGTAGGTGTTGTTGCAGCGCAGTCAATTGGAGAACCTGGTACGCAGTTAACGTTACGTACATTCCACGTTGGTGGTATTGCTGGTAACATTTCAGAAGAAAATAAATTAGCGGTTAAGTTTGATGGTATTGCTGAAATAGAAGATCTTAAAACTGTAAAAGGTGAAGATTCTGAAGGCAATATTGCAGATATCGTAATTTCTCGTACATCTGAAATTAAACTAGTTGATAAGAAGACAGGAATCACTTTAAGTACAAATAATATTCCTTATGGTTCTACTATTTTCATAGAGAATGGTCAAGAATTGAAGAAAGGCGATGTGGTTTGTCAATGGGATCCATATAATGGTGTAATCATTTCAGAATTCGCCGGTAAAGTGAGGTATGAGAACATCGAACAAGGTGTAACCTATCAGGTTGAAATAGACGAACAAACAGGTTTCCAAGAAAAAGTAATTTCTGAATCTAGAAACAAGAAGTTAATCCCAACACTTCATATTGAAGATGGTAAAGGAGAAACGATTCGTTCATACAACTTACCAGTTGGTGCTCACTTAATGATTGACGATGGTGAAAAGATTAAAGTTGGTAAAATTTTAGTAAAAATACCTCGTAAATCGGCTAAAGCTGGTGATATTACTGGTGGTCTTCCTCGTGTAACAGAGTTGTTCGAGGCACGTAACCCATCTAATCCTGCTGTAGTTAGTGAGATTGATGGTGTAGTATCTTTCGGAAAAATTAAGCGTGGTAACCGTGAAATTATTGTTGAGTCTAAATTAGGTGAGGTTAAGAAATACTTAGTAAAATTATCTAATCAAATTCTTGTTCAAGAGAACGATTATGTAAAAGCTGGTATGCCATTATCTGATGGTTCTATAACACCTAACGATATTCTTAATATTAAAGGGCCATCTGCGGTTCAACAATACTTGGTTAATGAGGTACAGGAAGTATATCGTTTACAAGGTGTGAAAATTAATGATAAGCATTTTGAGGTTGTAGTAAGACAAATGATGCGTAAAGTTAGAATTATGGATTCTGGTGATACCATTTTCTTAGAAGATCAATTAGCTCATAAAGATGATTTTATTTCAGAAAATGATGAAATTTTCGGAATGAAAGTAATTGAAGATGCTGGAGATTCTACTAACTTAAAAGCAGGTCAGATAGTTTCACCTCGTGATTTAAGAGACGAAAACTCTATTTTACGTAGAGAAGACAAGAAACTTGTTGAAGCAAGAGATGCGAAACCAGCAACGGCAACACCTATATTACAAGGTATTACTAGAGCTTCGCTTCAAACAAAATCATTTATTTCTGCAGCATCGTTCCAGGAAACAACAAAAGTGTTGAATGAAGCAGCAGTTGCAGGAAAAGTGGATACTTTAGAAGGACTTAAAGAAAATGTAATTGTTGGACATAGAATTCCAGCAGGTACAGGTATGAGAAATTATACCGATATAATTGTAGGTTCTAAAGAAGAGTTTGACGAAATGATGCAGGTAAAGCAAGAGATGAATTTTAACTAATTGTCATTCCTGCGAAGGCAGGAATTTAAAACATAAAAGCCTTCATGTGTAATAACTTGAAGGCTTTTTTTATTAAAGTATTAAATTATGGCAGACGAAAAGAATAAACAACAGCAAGGACAAATCAATATAGAATTAGATGAGAAAGTTGCAGAAGGAACTTACTCTAATTTAGCAATTATCAACCATTCTGTTTCAGAGTTTGTAGTAGATTTTGTTAACATCATGCCTGGGGTGCCAAAAAACAAAGTAAAATCAAGAATTATATTAACACCACAACATGCTAAAAGATTGTTGAAGGCATTGAGTGATAATGTAGCTAGGTTTGAAAATGCCCACGGTGAAATTAAGGATTATGAGCAACCGCCAATTCCTTTAAACTTTGGACCAACAGGACAAGCATAATTTTTTGTTCTTAAACGAACATAAATTGAAAGCTTAATTCACTTCCATTAAGTTTGATATTTAATACTAGACATTTTTTTGGTATAAATTCGTTTCAGAAAATCTTTGAAAATATTGGAATTACAATGTTTAAAAGTCCTGTACAAAGTCTAAATTAAAACAGCACATATATTCTATAAAAAAGCTGGATAAATTTTTATCCAGATTTTTAAGTTGTTCACTATATTAAAATAGAAGGTTATCTATTTATAACTATCTTTTTAACTACACTAGGATTGTTGTTAGTTTCGATGATAAGAAAATACAATCCATTTGCAAATGATGACACATCTACCTTATCTGTAGAAGGTTCTGCTGCCATTACTCTGCCGCCAAGTGCATTAAATAATTGAATACTGTTAATTTTTGTTTTAGATTTTATAGTTACAAAATCTTTCGCCAGAGTTGGATAAACCATAATATCGTTATTTTCAACAGCTTCATCATCAATGCCTAACGTGGTATCGATTTGTCCGCTAATACCATCAAAATAATAGTTGTCTGCTATTTCACCTGTTAATAACCTTAACGTTATGCCTGTGGTGCTTTCAGTAATATTTGAAGTTAATGTATATTTGGTGTACGAGGAGGTAGTTGTTGGAAAAATTCCAACGAACTCCGAACCTCCCGCGGTTTTATCTATCTTCAGTTGAATGCCTACCTGCGATGCATTATCTGATTTTACATAAGCATCAATAGTAACGGTTTTCCCATTAAAGTCAGCATCGTAGGTTGTGTTTTGCAATTGCACATCTCCTAATTTTGGTGCAGCTAGCGTATTGGTTTTTGTAGTTGAAATTTTAAAAGCATTGTTACCTTCAAAAATCATAGAACCCTCATCCGAAAAGGTTGCTTCTGCATCGGTAGAACCAGAAATAACACTCGTCCAATTACCATCAGATAAATAACATTCTGCACTTCCGTTAGCTATTATATTAGCTTCTGATGCGTCGCAATCTATAGTTGTAATAGTAATAATACTTATACTGTATGCGGGAATACTAAAACTTCCTGTTGAAGTAGATTGTGTGCTTGAGCTCCATGGACTTGTTTTATCCGCGTAGGGTGAAGTCAATTCACTAGTAATATCTTCATTAAACGTTTGGATGGTATAATTACCATCATAAGCTACACCATCTATAGAGAAGTTTAATGTGGATGCTAAAGGCAGTTTGTTAACTGCAAAAATTTTATACTCCGTACCTGTATTAACCGCTTTAGCATACATACCTTGTAAGCCAGTTTCTATATCTGGACCGTTACTGTATGCATCATAGACTTCATTGTTTTTAAAAACATCAAACAAAGAGGCGTACATAACACCCAAAGCCGATAACTTCATTTGCCCGCCGTCTAAAAATGCTAAAGTAGATTCAGAATAGGTGTTGTTTTTCCATAACATATGAATTCCAGCTTGTTCCACTACCCCTTGGACATTTGCTTTTTCTAATGCCAAAAATACATCTGCACTTGCAAGGGTTTGCATAAAATTTACCGGCATATCATCTGTCAATACTCCCCACTCAGTAATTAATGCTGATTTACCAGGGAAATTAGTGCTGAATTTTGAAACACGTTCTTCCACTAGCTTATACGACGTCATCATTTTATAAACCGTAGAACCGCTGTAGAGAAAAGAGTTGGAATTATTATAGAAATGAACGGTAGCCGCATCAAAATAATCGTCCACAGTGTCAATATGGTTTTTTATGTTATTATTCCAGCTACCCGTAAAATAATAATCTTTTTCAAGGCATACTGCCGCCTTAACGTTAGGGTCCACCGTTTTTAATTGTGTAATCACATCGGTGGTGTGACTAATATAAGAGTTGACATCTGTAATGTTATTGCCTCCTTGTTGGTCTGAGAAAAAGTTTTCATTTCCTAACTCAACCCACTTAACATTCATACCATCATTTAGTCTAGATTGATATCTGTTCTTTGAGTCTGTTGGAGAATCAATAAGCGTATTAAACATTAAAGTTGCAGATGCACCGGTATTATTTAAAACAGTTTTATACCCTGAATAGCCAAAAGTAAAAGAGGCACTATAATTTTTTACATCAACCCCATTGGTGCCATCAGGATAATAACCATCGGTAAGATAATTATAGTAATTCCCTACGGTACCTCCAGGAAATCTGAAGTTAGTTTGTGGAAACCAGTCATTAATAATTTGGCTGGTTTCAGGAGAGCTCCAAGTGTAGCCTCCTTGGTTTTCCATAAACCTAAAGTGTGAGTTTGTTGATAGGAGATCGTTATTAAAATTGTGTTTGCTGTTAGTGTCTATATCTAAAGTATAGATTGGGCTTGCGGGCACATTAAAGGGAAATGAAAAAGCCATTGCTGGCTGTATGTTTGTAATTTCAGGATTTTTAATAATCATTTGCCCTGTAACGTTTTGTAAGGTGAATTCAATACGCAAAGAGGTTAATCCTTTGTTGTTGTATTTTCTAACGGCAACGCCCGTCTTTTCAAAAGATCCCTCTGGGTGCTTATCTAAGTTTTCAGCAACAACAATACTATTGGTTCCCCCTTCGTAAATTTTTATTCTTGGCGCCTCAAACACCCTGTCTCCTAGAACAATATTATTAATTTCAATTTCAGCTGTTACGTAAACATCGGTATAGGTATTTGCCACGTTTACATCTAAATATACTTTGTCATTTTTTGACGTTAATGTGTACTGATTTCCAACACGGGAAATACCAAAGCCAACTTCTGTCCAGGTGTTAGTATCAAAACTAATATTGGTTGGAAGTGTCTGTGCAAAAGCGTTTCCAATTATGAACATTGAAAACACTAAGCAAATTTGGTAAACCTTTTTCATACAATTGTTTTTAATAATTTTTAAATTACAGTATTAAAATAATCTACTGATTATCTAAATATTCAGTAAACATAGGCAAATTTAATTTTTGTACTGATACTACTGGTTTTCTAATTCTCCTAAAAGGTTAGATAACTATCAATATTAATAAGAAGCTACTCACTCCAATTTTTTATATAATATTTTGCTAATTTTCCAGATTCAGTCAAGTCATCAGTGCTCCAGCCACCTTTAACGCTAGAACATGGTTTTAGGGCAGAAGCTCCCTCATCTTTATCATTGATAGACCAATTGCAGTGTGTAAGATTGTGTTTTCTCATAAAGTCCATCCAGAGCTTAGTAGATGTAGCATCTACGTCTCCATTGCCATCTGCATCCACGCAGCCCCATTCTGTTACAATTAGTGCAATTCCATTCTCTAGGGCTTTTTCAGCTTTATTTATTAACCATTCCTTATGTGAACCAGAATAAAAATGAAGTGTGTAAGCAATGTTGCTATATCCTGTAATTGGATTATTGGAAGCGGTGTCTACATCTTGAGACCAATGCGGCGTACCAACCACTATGATGTTATCGGGGTCAATCTTTCGAATGGCAGCAATTACTTTTTTAGCATAGGGTTTTATAGTATTATCCCAAGAAACTTTTAAAGGTTCGTTATAGATTTCGTAGATAACATTGGGATATTTACCATATTTACGTGCCATTTTTTCAAAAAATGTAATAGCTTCATTGGTGGTGTCTTCGGCTCTGTGACTATGCCAATCTATAATAACATATAAACCCAATGCAATGGCAGCATCAACAGCAGTAGTTAATTTTTCTTCATTGGTTTTAGGATCATAAAGATAACTATCTTGAATATCTGGGTCTGCAGTCATTGGTATCCTTATAATAGTTGCGTTCCAGTCATCTTTTAGCCATTCTACAACCTCTCTGTTGTAGAAACCGTTCCCTTTATAGTAATCATTTGACCAAAATAAACTATTACCTGCAAAACTTACCACTTCGCCTTTTGAGTTAACAATGCGATTGCCTTCTACAGATAAGTTGCCATTTGTAGACACAACTGTCCGTGTTTCATAAGAAAAATTAGATATCGTATTCTTTTTAGAATTACAACTAGATAAAAGCAAAGTGATGAAAATAAAAATTCGCATAGGGAAAGATTAATAAATGGCTCAAAACAAATTTAAAGGTTTTAAGGGTCTCTTTTTGAGGCTAAATAGTATTTTGACAATATCTAAACCTTTTACGATGTTATTGAAACCCTTGTATCTTATATTAGAAATACTTTTATACCATTACATTAATACTAATTATCTATGAAAGTTTTTGTTTTAAAGCCAATAGTTCTACTATTAATTGTTTCTCTTATTTACACCTGTAAAACAGATAAAGGTAAAGGGGTAGCCGATAAAAATGATAGTAGCGAGATTACAAAACCTAATGTTGTTTTCTTTATAGCTGATGACATGTATCCGTGGATGTTTAATAACATACCACAAGGACAATCTGAAGATGGTAAGCCATTAAACCTTACACCTAGTTTAGACCGCTTAGCGAAAGAAGGCGTTTGGTTAGAAAACATGAAAGTAGTATCTCCTGTTTGTACTCCAAGCAGATATAACGTACTAACAGGTAATTATGCTAGTAGAGCTACGAACGAGGCTTTTATTGGCTTTACAGAAAAAAATGACGGGCAAACGGTAATACAATGGAACTCCTACATTGTTCCAGGACAGCCAACAATGGGAACTTATTTTCAAGATTTAGGCTATAAAACAGGTTTTGTAGGCAAAAATCATATAATCGAAAGCTTATCGCAGGTGGGTGATGGTGGTGAAAAACCAGAACTAGATGCGGATCCAACAGATCCAAAGGTAAAAGAGGGTTTAGAATATAGATATATTGAATTGCAAAAGGACATTAAAAGATCTGGTTTTGATTATGCGGATAAATTATATCATAATAACCCTAATTGGTTAGGAATTAGGGCCTTGGCTTATCAAAACATGGATTGGATTGCAGAAGGAGGTGTAGAGTTTATAGATAAGTATAGTAACGAGCCTTTTATGTTATACATTGCGTCTACTTTGCCACATGCACCGCTTAAACCAGAGTTGTCTTGGAAAGCTGATAGGAGAATTACACCAAGAGGTATCTTAGATAAAGCGCCTACCGTTTTACCACAACCACCCGTAGAATCCCTCAAAAAGAGAATTCAGGAAGCAGGGTACCAAGGTAAAAATCGTGAAAACTTGTTATGGCTAGATGATGCTGTTGGTGCATTATTTAAGAAGCTAGAAGTAGAAGGTGTGTTGGATAATACTATTGTGGTATTCTTTAACGACCATGGTCAAGATTATAAAGGTACTTTATATGAAGGAGGGGTAAACTCGCAAGCGTTCATTTGGAAAAAGGGAGGCTTTAAAGCAGGGAATGTTTTAGAAGCGCCTGTTTCTAACGTAGATTTTTTACCAACATTATTAGATTTTGCGGGAGATAAAACTAATCTCGATAAATTTGATGGTAAAAGCTTTAAGCCTGCACTAGAAGCTAAGGCTTACCAAGGAAGAACGTCTTTCTATCATGAATTAGGCTATGCTAGAGCAGTAGTAAAAGATGGTTTTAAGTACTATGCTGTGCGGTACCCCAAATGGGCTACAGAGTTTACTTTTGAGCAACGTAAGGACACTCTTCAAAAATATACAGCATTTAGGGAGTCTTTTGGCGAGCATGCCATATCTAATGATCCCAATGCACCATACGGACAATTAGAAATGGTTCCCGGTGGTGGAGGCGCAGAGCACAATGCTTATGTTAACCATCCTAATTTTTCATCACCAGACCAATTATACGATTTAAAAAATGATCCTAAGGAGCAAAACAATTTGATAGATAATCCTAAATATTCTGAAATTCTTGAGGAGCTAAAAAACGAACTAAATGACTATACCAAATCATTACCTGGTAAGTTCAATTTATAAGAGCAAATTGCTTAGAGTTGTTTGAGACTACATGTTTTATAAGGGTTTTGACTATTTACAAACCTCTTAGGACTTTAAACGGACCTATGAATTTAATAGAATAAATACATTTACCATAACTAAGATCATTATTCTGCTGAATGGAGAATTTTCTTTTTAGCAAAAACTAAAATCAATTAAACTTAAACAAACTAAAAATTAACAAATGAAAAAATCAAAATTCATTAAACTATTAATTATTTGTTTGCTGCCAGGTTTTGTTTTGGCTCAAAAAACAATATCGGGTACAGTTACGGATAATACGGGACAACCGTTACCAGGAGCCTCAGTGCTGCAAAAGGGCACAACTAAAGGGGCGGTCACAGATTTTGATGGGAAGTACTCATTAACTGTAGATAGTACTCCAACTACTCTTGTTTACGGCTTTTTAGGTTACAAAAGCAAAGAGATTACTGTAGATAAACAAACGCAAGTTAATGTCGTATTGCAAGAAGACACAAGCCAATTGGACGAAGTTGTTGTAATTGGTTATGGTACTGCGCGTAAGAGTGATATAACGGGCTCTGTTACCTCAGTTGAAGTTACAGAAGCTGCTGTTGCTCAAAACACCACTGTAGACCAGTTGCTTCAAGGTAGGGCAGCAGGTGTTCAGGTGACTCAAAATGGAACACCAGGTTCCGGTGTGAGCGTTCGTATTAGGGGCTCAAATAGTTTGAGAGGAAATAACGAGCCGCTTTATGTTGTAGATGGTGTAATTATATCATCAGCTGGTGAAGATGCTGCTAACGCCGGAGGAGGTAACGATTTACAAGAGAATCAAAATGGTTTGAATGGTATCAACCCTAGAGATATTGAAAGTATTGAAGTGCTAAAGGACGCATCTGCAACAGCTATTTATGGTTCACGAGGTGCAAATGGTGTTATTTTAATTACAACCAAAAAAGGAAAAGTTGGAAAAGCCAGTATTGGAGGTTTTGTAACGTCAAGCGTTTCAGTAATAAATGAAAGAATAGATGTATTAGATGGTGTTGATTTTGCTAAATATCAAAATGAGGCAAACTTAGTAGATGGACTTAACCCTCAATTCCATATTGAAGGCAATGACGTGTTTAGAATTAATTATAACAATACTGGTGCCACTATTGAAGCGGAACCTGTAAACCAAGTAAATTGGCACGATGAAATTTATAAACAAGGATTTTCTAAATCTATTGGTGCTAATTTTAGTGGTGGTAACGATAGTGGTTCGTATTATGCAAGTATTACTTATAACGATCAAGGAGGTATTGTAGATAACTCACGTTTTCAGAGCGGAAATTTTAATATAAATTTATCTAAAGACCTTTCTGAGAAATTAAAATTAGATGCGCGCTTAAATATGTTTTATTCTAGCGGACAATTTGCTCAAGATGGTGATAGAGCGGGAGGGCAAAGAAGTTTTATAAACAACTTAATTACATTTAGGCCGTTTTTTGATGAGCAAAGTGCAATCGATGATGATGAGCAAACTTCTAACCCTTATTCATGGGTAAACGATTTTCAAGATTTATCAGAAGAAAGACGATTGATAGGTAATATTGCTTTAACCTATGATTTAGGTAAAGGCTTGAAGTACAAAGTTCAAGCAGGGGGGAATATCAGAGATAAATCGCGCGATCGTTTTTATGGTTTAACTACATTCCAAGGAAGCACGTCTAATGGAGAGTTGCAAATGTCTTCATTAAACAGTAAAGCATATCAAATTAACAACCTATTACTATTTAATCGAAACTTTAATAAAAAGCACAGGATAAATGCTGTTGCAGGTTTAATATATGATGTTAGAGATACTAGAAACGAGCTGTATGCAGTCACAGATTTTTCAACTTTAGAATTTGGAGCAGATCAACCAGCTTATGGCCAGGTTATTTCTAGGCCTTTAGAAGTACGTCCTGCAAAAACACAATTGCTCTCATATCTTGGTAGAGCTACTTACACATTCAATAATAAGTATATTTTCACTGGTACGTTTAGGGCAGATGGTTCGTCTAAATTCTCGAAAGAGAATAGATTTAGCTACTTCCCTTCTTTAGCGCTTGCTTGGAGAGCAGGAAGTGAGAAATTCCTTAGAAAATCAAAATTAGTTTCAGATTTAAAGTTTAGAGCAGGTTGGGGTATGACAGGAAATCAGGGTATTCAACCTTATCAAACCTTAAGTAACTATGGGCCTCAACTATATGGTAACCCAGATAATGGAACAAGTGTAGGTTTTATTCCACTTAACATTGGAAATAGAGATTTAAAATGGGAAACTACTGAGCAGATAAACGTTGGGGTGGATTTTGGATTTTTTAATGATCGAATTTCTGGTACTGTTGATGTCTACTCAAAGGAAACTCAAGATCTTTTACAATTAGAAAATTTAGGGCCTTCAGCTGGTTTTGAATCTGTATTGGTTAACCGTGGAAATATTGAAAATAAAGGGCTTGAAGTAACTTTAAGTGGCTTATTAGTAAATAAGGATGGGTTTACTTTTGAAGTTGGAGGTAACATTGCTTTTAATCAAGTAAAAATATCCAAATTAGGAAGTTCACAATCTGAAATTCTTATCGATGGGACTTACCAACAACGTTCTTTTTATTTAGGAGATAATATTTCTAGCGGAACTTATTTTAAAGCGCCGGCGAATGCATTTATTCAAGGTGAAGAAATAGGTTTATTTTACGGTTGGGAAACTGATGGAATATGGCAAACTGGAGACACAGGTCTACCGAATGGATTTCAGCCTGGAGATATAAGGATAATAGATCAGAATGGAGATGGTGAGATTGACGGGAATGATAGAACCATAATCGGTAATCCAAATCCAGATTTCACTTATGGAGGTTTTCTAGATTTTAAATACAAAAGATTATCTCTAAATGTATTGGTAAATGGTGTGCAAGGGAATGATATTGCCAACGGAAATAATATTAAATGGGCAACTCCCGACGGGAATACTCAAAACATTTTTCCGTATGCCTATCATAATGCGTGGAGACCAGATGCACCATCTAATAGCGTTCCAAGAATAGGTTATAGAAAAGAACAAACAGCTATTTCTATTACCGATAGAATTATAGAAGATGGTAGTTTTTTAAGGATTAGTAATATTACTTTGGGTTACGATATACCCGTAGAAAACTCAAATACATTTGCTAATGCCAACATATATGTATCAGGTGTAAATATGTTTACGTTTACGAAATATTCGGGTTATAATCCTGAAATAACAAGCTTTTCGTACAACGGTAATATACTAGGTGTAGATTGGTTAGGGATGCCAAATGTGCGTACTGTAATATTAGGATTAAACCTTAACTTTTAATAAAAAATTGAATACAATGAAAAATTATAAATATATATTAATTGCAATCCTTGGCTTCACAGTATTTAATTGTGGTTTAGAGGAAGAACCGCCATATTTGGCAAACGAAAACGTTTATAGTTCGGCAAGTAACGCAAAAGCAGCCACACTAGGTATGTACTCTGCTTTCAGTGATTATTTTTATTATGGGAATCAATTTGTGTTTCTGGTTAATTTAAACTCTGGGTTTGGCGTAACCAGACGTGGCGGTAATCGTAATAGCAGTATTGATAATACCACTTTAGCATCTTTAAACCCCACTTCAAATAGCTTGCAGTCCGACAATGCTTGGGGCGCTATTTATAAAGCAATTGCAAGAAATAACGATGCGATAGTTTCCGGGGTACCTTTTGACGACGCTGCAACAGCTGAAGAATTAGGCATCAATGATGCTATCGGTCAAGCCTATTTTTTAAGGGCATTTAATTATTTTAATTTGGTAAGACTATGGGGAGAAGTACCGTTAAGGTTAGAACCTACAACCTTAGAAACGGTGCATGTTGCTAAATCTCCAATTGTAGATATTTATACTCAGATTATATCAGATGCTAAAAACGCTCAAAAATACATGAATGGTACTATTGGAGCAGGAACGGCGAAACCTTTTGCTGCTGACATGTTATTGGCCAAAGTATATATGACATTGGCTACGGCACCGTCATCTCATCAACCAGAATCTGGTAACTATTGGCAATTGGCTTATAATGAAGCTAAAAAGGTATATGGTCAATATAGCTTATATCCAAGTTACGATGGGCTGTTCGATATAGATACTGGTAATAATACAGAAGAGTCTATATTTGAAATACAATCCTCAGAAGGAGCCTCTTTAGATCATACCAGAGCATTTACACCCTCAAATTTCACTCAGGCCAATACGTTTGGTTGGCTTAAAATAAATGCAGAAGTATACGACAGACATGTATCTACATATCCAAACGATCCGAGGTTGAATACTAATTATCTTTTAGAATACACACACACAGGAAATGGTAATAATATAACGGTTTACCCACTTAGAGCAAGGAATAATTTCAATAATGGTTTTCCATGGTCTTTTAAGCTAGGGTCTCAAGATCCTAATAATACCAGTAGAGAAACAGCTAAAAACTTCAAAATCTACAGGTATGCAGATGTATTGTTAATGCTTGCAGAAATTTCGAATGAGTTACAAAATGGTGAGCAACTAGGTTATGTACAGGAAGTTCTAGATAGAGTTGGTTTAACGCCTCACTCAGGGTATTCAGGTGGCCAAGAATCATTTAGAGATGCAATAATGCGAGAATACGAATTCGAATTGGTTACAGAATGTCATGATTGGTTTAATAATAGACGTAGAGGATATAATTATTTTTTAAACAATGTGATAATTCCTCACAACACAGCACCAACGTTTGATGCCAATGTTGATGTAACATTTGAGACTGATGAGAATAAGGTAATGTACTTGCCAATTCCAGCATCAGAAATTAATAACAATAACGAAATATCAGGATAATTATGAAAACTATAAATATTAAGCACATATTTTATTTATGCCTTATTGGTTTGGTATTTTCATCGTGCGGTGAAGAACGCATAGATTCAGAATATAATGAATATACCCCGAAAAAATTGGCAGACAATGATGGTAATGTTGTGTATACAAATATCAGCACTTACCCCTTAATAGGTGATATAAGTTCTGAAGCTCCTACAGTTGATGTTGAAGGGGCGAGTAAGTTTCTTATAGCAGATATAGAGGCACCTGCTGGAAGTACTTTTAATAGATCTAGATTTAAAATTGACAATAATACTGGAGTAATTACCTATGAAAATAATGGTGAAATTTCTCCAGGAACGTACTTTGTTGATGTTAATTTAGCTTACGTTTTAGGTGTAGTTACCTATCAAAGGGCTTTACAAATAAATATTGATGCTGTTCCGGTAACTGTTCAAGTGGATAATGCTAACCCAACAGCTGGTATTTTTGAACAAGGCGTTGTGGCTACGGCGTCATACACAGACACCTCAGGTTCTGGCTTAATCACTTCAGCAAGCTATGCTTTAGTAAATGCTCCAGAAGGATTTAGTATAGATAAAAATACGGGTGAAATTTCTAAATCTTATCCGGCAAACTCCGGAGATAATTCTATTTCAGTGAAAGTTACTACTAATTTAGGAGCTGTTACTGTAGAAAATTTAGCGGTTGTAACCGTAGGTGATGCACCAACTATTGCTTATGCACAAACTGGAAGTACAGTACCCTTAATAAGTGTTACGCTATCACCTTGGACTGCCTATACATCTGCAGTGCCAACATTAAATGGTATGACAGCTGTGAGTTATGATGTTATTTTACCTGAAACTCTTGTAACAGATGGAATAATTGTAAATACTAATGGTTCAATTTCAGTACTTGCCGATCAAAATTTACCCGTTGGCACATATAGTCTAGGTGTAAAGGCAACAAATGCTAGTGGTATTGAAGTAGAATTTGAAGATATTATTGAGTTGATTGTAGAGAACCGATGGGAAACGTCAAAATTATTCGATGATACTTTTAACGATACTACGACAGGTGCTTTAGATCCAGTAAACGCTAGCTATCCAGAATATACAGGTTACACTTTGGGTACTGCAAGTGCATGGCAAAAAGTAGTAGTTACAAAAGCCGGAGCACCTGATATAGAAGGGTTAAGGGTTTTCAACCCAGGAACAGACGACCATTATTTGGTAAGAACAATAGATATAACTGTTGTAAGGGCCTTAAGGATAACTTTTGGTGAAATATTTGGCTATAACGATAGGTTTGCAACTGAGACGTATCAACGTGCATTGTACGCTGGTGACTCTACATCAGATTTAGAGTCTGGAACGTTTAGTGCGGCAAATTGGACTGCAGTGATGCCTATTGGGGATCCAAGATGGCCAGGGTCGAATACATGGGGCTCAAGATTACCTAATATTGTTGGTAATGTAGATGTTGATTTGAGTAACATCGCCGGAAATGATTTAAAAATAGCATGGTTTTTGGGTAATGCTAGTGCAGCTCAAAATGGACAATATATCATCGATTCATGTAGTGCGGAATATGCTACGCCATTTCCTGCAGAAGAAAATTAAATAGAAAGAATAAATATCTCTTATTTTACTGGTCTTAAAAAGCTAGTTTAAGGCCAGTAAGATGAGGTTTCATAAATTATAACTATTAAAGGCGCTAAAAAATAGCAATAAAGAATAGCTAGGTATATAGAGAACAAAAATCCAATCCACAAATATTAAGAAATGGTACAGTAAGCTTCTCCTAAAAAGTATTAAATATGTTTAAAAAAATAAGTTTCATTGTCGTTGGGGCGGTATTAATTTTGGCTGCTGCATGTCACCTGAAGAATAGGGAACATCTTTTGGCGATGCGTACAGATGAAATAAATCAAAAGCCTAATATTATATATATTATGGCAGATGATCTTACTACCCAAGCTATTAGTAGTTATGGCGGCATATTTAAGGATATTGCACCTACACCAAACATAGACAAGCTAGCTAATGAAGGTATGCTTTTTCAAAATGTATTATGCACCAATGCTATTTGTGGACCTAGTAGAGCTGCTATCCTAACAGGTGATTATAGTAACATAAATGGTTATTATAAAAATGAAAGCGGCGGAAAATTTAATGACAGTCTATGGACATTTCCTCAAGAGTTTCAAAAAAACGGTTACCAAACATCACTTTTTGGTAAATGGCATTTAGGCTCACAGCCTAAAGGATTCGATGTTTTTAAATATCATAACGCTGCCAATCAACAAGGGATGTATTGGAACCCAGTTTACAATGTAAATGGGAAAGACGAAAAAACTGAAGGATACGCCACTAATTTAAGTACGGATTTTGCATTGCACTGGCTAGATAAGGAGCGAAAAAAAAATGCACCTTTCTTGATGGTTTTACAATACAAGGCCCCTCACAGGCCATGGGAACCGGACAAGAAATATGAAAAATTATGGGAAGATATTGAAATGCCATATCCCGATACATTTAATGATTCTTACAAAGGACGTGAACTTACAGCTGGTGATACTGAAATGACTATGGATTATTTCTCCAATAGAGATATGAAGATAGAAGAGCCCGAAGGGTTAAAAGGAATCGAAAAAGTAAAATGGGCATTTTTTGGAGCAAAACCTGAAGAGATAGTTCAGCCAAAGGGAGTGAGTGATGAAGAAGGTCGAAAATGGCGCTACCAAACCTATATTAAAGATTATTTGGCTTGTGTAAAGTCTGTTGATGATAATGTTGGACGCGTTCTTGATTATTTAGATAATCACGGTTTAACAGAAAATACCCTGGTTGTTTTTACGTCAGATCAAGGCTTTTATTTAGGTGAACATGGGTTTTTTGATAAACGATTTATTTACGAAGAGTCAATAAAAATGCCATTCATTGTAAAACACCCTAAAAAAGTACAAGCAGGAACCATAAATGATGATATTATTACCAATATTGATTTTGCACCTACGTTGCTTGATGTGGCCAATATTAAAACTACCCAAAACATGCAAGGGAAAAGCTTTAAACCAATATTAAAAGGAAAAACACCCGATAATTGGCAACAGGCTATGTATTATCACTATTATGAGTTTCCATATTGGCATCATGTACAGCCACATTATGGTATTAGAACTCAAAACTATACGCTTGCCCATTTTTACTATAATATTGATGTATGGGAACTCTATGATTTGCAAAAAGACCCAAAACAAATAAATAATATTATAAATGATCCGCAATATGCGAATGTTGTTGAAGATTTAAAAAGGCAGTTGAAAGATTTAATGGATAAATACGAAAACAATAAATCTTTAGCAGATTTCAGAAAAATAACGGATGCCGATTTCGGACTTATTTCAAATAAAGAGGGCGAGACATCAGTTCAAGACATACTAACCAAATAAAAAAAAGAATGAATAGGTTATATTCCACATTAGCTTTTGTAACTATACTATTTATGGCTGGTTGCAATACACAAAAAACGGCTGGCACAGACTCAAAGAAGAGTGAAGCTATAGTTTCTAGTAGTAGTAAAAAAAATATTCTTTTTATTGCCGTTGACGATTTGAAACCCTTGCTTTCAAATTACGGTCATTCAGAAATGATAACACCTAATTTTGATCGTTTGGCGGATATGGGAATGACCTTTACAAACGCACACGTACAGTATGCCGTTTGTGGTCCCTCAAGGGCAAGTGTAATGACAGGTGCCAACCCAGATAAAACTAAGGTTTGGGATTTACATACCGATTTTAGAAAGACTGCGCCAAACTTAGTTTCCATGCCAGAATATCTAATTTCACAAGGTTATGAAAGCACAGGTGTTGGAAAAATTTACCATATTCCTTCTGCTGCCGATGGGCACGATGGAAAAACTTGGAGCATCCCTCATGAAATGCCAAAAAATTATGATCCTACTTACGGAGATCCTGCCTATGCGTATTATCAAGACCCAGTAACAAAGAAAAAGTTTGAAGCTATAACGCAAGAAGCTTTAGATAAAGGTATCAAAACGTGGAAAACCAGGGGCTATGCGCTTAAAAGATATAAACCAAGCACAGAGAGTGCCGATGTTAGTGATGAAGCTTACAACGATGGGCTTTTCACACAAACAGCATTAAAGCAATTAGATCAAATGGAGTCTGGGAATAAGCCTTGGTTCTTAGCAGTGGGGTATCAAAAACCGCACTTACCTTTTGTGGCGCCTAAAAAATATTGGGATTTATATGATAGAGACAAAATTGAAATAGCCAAATTCCAAGAATTAGCTGATGGTACACCTAGCTTAGCATACCATTCTTTTGGGGAACTTAGAGCTTTTACAGATATTGATAATAATTTAGGCGTGGGAGATAAACTTCCTGAGGCCAAACAGAGAGAACTTATACATGGCTATATGGCTTGTGTCTCGTATATCGATGCACAAATTGGTAAGCTTTTAGACGAACTCGAAAATCGTAAGATATTAGACGAAACAATTATTGTGTTATGGGGCGATCATGGATTTCATTTAGGAGATCACACCGAATGGTGTAAACATTCAAACTTTGAACAAGCAACCCGAATTCCTTTTATGTTTGCTGGCCCTGGTGTAGCAAAAAGTCAAAAATCTAACCACCCAGTAAATTTGGTAGATTTGTTTCCAACTATATTCGATTTGGCAGGAGTGCCACAGCATCAGCAAACTGATGGAAAATCATTATTGCCGCTTCTGGATTCAGATTCTAAAACCACTATTGATGTAGATTATGCGTACCATCAATATGCCCGAGGAAAACGTATGGGGTATGCCGTGAGAACAGAGCGTTATAGATATACGGAGTGGCACAATAATTATAAAAGTTTCGACACTTATAGCAATGATAATATTGTAGGTATAGAATTATACGATTACGAAAAGGATCCATTAGAAACAAAGAATTTTGCCAAAGATCCTGAATATAAAGCTGTGGCTGAACAATTAAAAACGAACCTTAAAAATCACTTAGGAAACTAATAATTAATAGCGTGATTTTTAAAAGCGATGGTCGTCATCGCTTTTTTTTGCACAAATTTCAACATCAAAGTATAAAGCGTTGGTTAGACAAAAACAACTTTAAAAAACAAGCAAATGAAGTATTATATAGCTCTTGCACATCTTGGTTTTACGTTGCTATTTTATAATTGTAAATCGAACGATAATTACCAACTTAAAAGTGTTAATAATAGCAGTCCAAATCTGCTTGTTGGTGCAACCTTAAATTACCATGAACTTGGTACCAAAAAAGAAACACTCTATTTAAAAGATTTCAAATATCTAACGCCAGCTAATGAAGCCAAACAACGTATCATTCATCCTAGTCCAGATGTATGGAACTGGTCTAAAATTGATGCTTTCATGGCTTTTGCTAAAAAACATGATCTTATAATGCGGTTGCATGGGCCCATAAGTCCGCAAGCCTCAAAATGGGCAAAAGAAGACCATAGAACAGCCGAAGAGTTATCACAAAATTTAGAAGAATTTGCAACCACATTTGCAAAACGTTTTAATAATGAAACCCAAGTAAAATGGATGGATGTTGTTAATGAAACGGTGTTGGCTAATGGAGATTGGTTTGGTCCAAAAGAAGGTACAGATAAATGGGAGAACCCCTGGTTAACTATAGGACTCGATGCAAACGGATATCCTAAATACATTGTAAGAGCTTTTGAAATAGCTACTAAACATGCTACAAATATCAAGCTAGTCTATAATCAAAATGCAGGTATGGAAACCGAAATGTGGGATAAAGTTAAGCGCACTATACTATACTTACGTTCCAAAGGGCTGCGCGTAGATGGATTGGGTTGGCAAGGGCATTTATTATTAGGAGCTAAACGAAAAGATTTTGTAGATAATACAGATGCTACATTAAAGAAATTGGGAGACTTAATTGATTGGGCGCATCAAAACGATTTAGAGTTTCATGTTACAGAATTAGATTATTTAATAAAGAACGAAAGCCTCAAAGATAAAGAACGTCAAGTTCAGAAAGAAGTGTATCAAAAAATTGTAGATGTACTCCTGGAAAAAAGTAAAAACGGTGCGGTAACACTTAACCTCTGGGATTTATCTGTTCGTCCTCATAAAGGTCAGGGAAATTTTCATTCTATTTACGATGAACAATTAAACCCTACACCAGCTTATGAAGTCTTACAAGTGTTAATTAAAAAATAAGCTTTATTATAAAGCCACGGTTTGTGTCTATCTGTAAATGGTATCCATAATAAATTCACTACGCATATGAAAACCAATATTACGCTCTTTCTAGTATTATTAAGCATTTTCGGGTTAAATGCTCAAAGTAAGAAACAAACACCAAACATTATTTTTATTGAAGCAGACGATTTAATGCCAAGGTTCATGAATAAACTCGGCGAAGGTTTTGGCCATACGCCTAACTTAGACAAATTAGCAACAAGAGGTGTGCATTTTCCACATGCGGTGGCGCAAGGTCCCATGTGTGGCCCTTCTAGAAATTCATTAATAACTGGGTTATATCCCCATAATTTGGGATTTTACAAAAATGGAGATATGCGCTTTTTACCAGAAAATATATGGACCTTTCCCAAGGTGTTTCAAGCTAACGGATATGAAACAGCTTATGTTGGTAAATCTCACGTAAGACCACAAGAAAGAAAACAATCTAAAGCAGATGCACTAAAGCAATATGGCTTTGATTTTGTTAACGCATCCGGTGAGCGTCACGCCATTTGGAGAGACCTTAAAAAGGGAAAAGATGTTAGCGATATTCCTTTTATAAAACATCTTAAAGCACGTGGCAAATATGAACAGTTTTTAAAAGATAACGATGTTCCAGGGCATAAAATGAGAAGTACCATGCAAGATGATGCGGATTATTTGGATGGTTACATGACTCATATTGCCACAGATTGGATTGAGAACAAACAAAACCAGTCTAAACCATTTTTTATGTGGTTTAATTTCTGTTTACCTCATGGTCCTTACGATGTACCTCAACGCTATTTTGATATTGCAGAGAAAATTGAAATTCCAGGGCCAAAAACCGATAGTTTTGGGCATCCTGTTCCAGAGCCTTTATTAACTGGAAATAAACCTGCAGATCCAAAAAAAATACCAAAAGAGCGCTTGGGCGAAGTTGCCAATGTAGCTTTTATGGATAAGATGATTGGAAAGCTCATAACGTCTTTAGAAGCCTCTGGCGAATTGGAAAATACGGTAATTGTCTTTTTCTCCGATCATTCCATTTTTCTAGGAAATCATGGGCGTTCGCATAAATCTACCCTCTTTGAAGAAACTTTGAACACCTCAATGATTATTAGTTACCCAAAACTATTTCCTCAAGATAAAATTAATATGCAACCCATGGAGTTGTTGGATTTAATACCCACAGCGTTTGAAATGGCAGGTATTGAAAACCCAAACCAAATTGTAAAAAATGGTGCAAGTATTGTGCCTATTCTAACAGGTAAAAAAGAGTCCGTAAGATCGTATGCCTTTTCGGAAATATATGGCGCACAATCGGCAACAGGAGAACGCTATAGATATATCACTAGTGAAGGTTACGAGATACTATATGATAGAATAAACGACCCTTATGAGATGAAAAACATTGCTGAAGAACAACCAGAAATCACTAAAAAAATGCGTGAAGCTGTTAAAGATTGGATGGCTAATAGCGGGTCTGTTTTAGAACCTAAAACACATTAAATACTATTTCAACCCGTTGTGTATTTTGGCTCTATTTAATAAACAAATGTCGGTTCGAGTGAAATTCTGAAGGAATTTTGTATCGAGAACAGCTTTTCTAAAAGAAAATTTTTACTTGCCTGCAGTTAGGTTTTAGATACAAATTTTGCGCATTTCAATTGTAAAATTCTCTCGAACTTATAAATTTTATCAAAATGAACATCGGGTTGTTTTAATGTTTTTCATATTGAAGCAGTCAGTAAAAATCAAATAATGAAAAATCAGATAACATTAATAGTACTCATTTGTGTTGCACATTTAAGCTTAGCTCAACATGTTAAAAAGGGAAATTACAAATCCCAATGGCAGTTTCCAGCAAAAGATTCCACATATTACGTAACTGCAGAGCAACAACGCGAGCTGTATGCCACTGAAGCTGAAATGGAATGGTTTAAAGACGCAAAACTGGGTATTTTTGTGCATTGGGGTCCGGCATTATTAAAAACCAACGTGTTGAGTTGGGGAAGATTTGGGGAACGACCAGGTGCAGGGCGACCAGCTACAAACGGTGTGCCTCCCGAGGTTTACGATAATTTATACAAAACGTTTAACCCCAAAGACTTTGATGCTGATACTTGGATGCAACACGTAAAAGACTGGGGCGCAGAATATATAGTGTTCACTGCAAAACATCATGACGGTTTTGCTTTTTTTGATGCAAAAAATTCAGATTATACCATTATGAATACACCATACGGTAAAGATATTTGTAAACAACTATCTGAAGCGGCTCATAATGCTGGAGTCAAACTCTTTTGGTATTATTCGCAACCCGATTGGATGCATCCAGATAATTTAAGGGAAAAACATTACGAGAACTATTTGCCCTATATGAAAAAACATGTAGAACAGCTCTTTACCGAATATGGTAGAATAGATGGTGTGTTTTGGGATCATTTAGCTACAAAATATTGGCAATGGGACAGTTACCATCTCCTAAAGGATATGAAACAGTGGCAACCGGGAATACTTAGCAACGCCAGAACGGGTTTTGGCTGGCCCTTGCCAGATAGAGGGGATTATGATACCCCAGAGCAATCTTTAGGTACTGTAAATCACCATAGGTATTGGGAGGCCTGCTTAACCATGACGGATAAATGGTTGTATAGCCCCAAAGGCCCTATTAAGCCTTATGAAACCGTTTTGGGGATGTTAATTCAAGTGGCCGGAAATGGTGGTAATTTATTATTGAATCTAGGTCCTAACGGCAAAGGTGCGTTTGTTGAAGCCGAAGCTAATGAAGTTGATAAAGTGGGTGCGTGGATTAAACAATACGGGCACACCATTAAAAATACCCGCAGAGGTATTTATATTGGTGGTGATTATGGTGCCTCAACCCAAACAGGGAACAAACTTTATATTCACGTATTACAACAATTATCAGAGGATGCTGAAGCTACAATAGAATTACCAATGCTTCCAACTGAAATTATTTCAGCAAAAGGGATTACTGAAGGTTTTAAAAATTACGATGTTGTAAATAAAACATTGGTACTTCACTTTAATAAAAATAAATTCCTTAAAAACCTCGATAATATAGTAGAATTAACTTTAGCGGAAAATCCATTAAATTTTGAACGTATTGAAACTTGGAAAGCTAATCCATTATCTAAAAAACAATTTAATGTAACCGCATCTTCTTTTATAAAACCGAAACACAAGCCAGAAGTTATTTATGATACTAAAGGTAATGTATTTAGTGAGGGTATTCACTTAAAGTCGTGGTGGGAACCAGCTAAAAATGATAGTAACGCGAGTTTAACGTTGAATTTTAAATCAGCAAAAAAAATAAAAACAGTGTTGTTGAGCGAAAATATGCGCTCGCATTGCGTGCGTAAATTTGCTTTGAAAGCAAAGGATAAAAACGGAAACTGGAACACTATTTGTACTGGAACAACTATTGGTGAAGGCTTGCGCATAAAATTAAGCGGTAGCGACATATTTGGTATTCGTTTTAAACCATTAGAACATACAAAAGCCATTCAAATCACTGCATTTAATGTTTATGAATAGATTATTTTTTATAACAGTTTTAAGCTTAGTTTCTTTTTTTTATAAAGCACAGAAAACCATTAAGAAGCCTAATATAGTCTTTATTCTCGCAGATGATTTAGGTATTAATGCCCTGAACTGCTATGGTAACAACCTAGTTGAATCGCCTCATATAGATCGTCTTTTTTCAGAAGGTATGCATTTTACAAATGGCTACAGTAACGACCCCACTTGTGCGCCTTCACGAGCTTCAATTATGACGGGCCAATATGTGCCAAGGCATAAGGTGTATCGGGTGGCAGATCGCTTTAAAAAAGACCCAGTTACCCTTTCTAATATGCAATATTTACCTCCTGAAAATAACAGGGTTCATGGACAAGGTGTGGGAGTTGCGCCCGAAAAAACACTTATTCCAGAGGCATTGAAAGCGAATGGTTATGCAACGTCAGCCTATGGAAAGTGGCATTTAGGAAGAGGTGCAATGGGAATACCAAACCAGTTTGATGAAGGTTTTGAAATTACGGGACATTACACCATTAAAACAGAACCTAAGCAAAACCTTGTGGATGGGATTTATGCATCAGATCTAGTAACGCAAAAAACAATTGATTTTATTAAAAATGCTGTAGAAAGTAAAACACCCTTTTTTGCCTACGTGCCTTATTATTTGGTACATAAACCCTTAGAGCCAAAACCCGAAGACCTCGAGTATGTAAAGAATAAGTTAAAAGACAATACCACAATTGGCAAAGATGAAATTAAAGTGCTGGCTATGATTAAAGGTCTAGACGATAATATTGGTACCTTATTAACTACAATATCAGAATTAGGTATTGAAGAAGAAACTATTATCATTTTTACTTCAGATAATGGCCATTTTAAAACAGAAAGCAACATCTTCAATCAACCTTATAAAGGAGTAAAAGGACAAACATTAGAAGGTGGTATTCGCGTACCCTATATATTTAAGTGGAAGCATAACATTCAGGCAGGGTCTATTTCCAAAGAGCCTATTATTCATGTTGATATTTATCCTACTATTTTAGAGATGACAGGAACTCCGAAACCTCAAAATTTAGTACTTGACGGAGAAAGTTTGTTCCCTATTTTAAGCAATAGAAACAAAGAATTAAAACGCGATGCCCTTATTTGGGAATACACAAACTATTCAAGGTATAATGTGAAGAGACAAACGTTTGCTTCAGAATGGGTTAATGTGATTCAGCAAGAGGGCTATAAATTAACAGAGGTTGTGGAATCTGACACCTATTATTTGTATAATTTGAATAATGATCCTTATGAAACCACAGAGGTCTCTAAAAATTATCCCGAAAAAGTCCATAAGCTTAAAACCAGATTAAAGCAGTGGAAAGAGGAGGTTGGGTACGAAGCGCCAAAACCTAATCCAGATTACAAGAAAATATAAATCAAACACTTGCTAGAGGGCATAATAAGCGTAAAAAATTGAAATAGACGATTATCTAACCTTTTCAGATACTTAGTTATACATTGAGGTAAATTTTTAATCTAATTTTAGCTTATCATAAAAAATACACTTATGAATCTAATAAAACGTTTTGCATTTATCATATTGGTTTTGCTTTTTGGCTGTAAAACACAACAATCGAACCTAAAGCAAACTACCGAAACAGAACAACCAAATATCTTAATTATTCACGTGGACGATTTAGGCTTTCATGATTTAAGTGGCCATGGCTCAAAAATCTATCAAACACCAAATATTGATGCTTTAGAGAAAGCATCTATTTCTTTTACCAATGCCTATGCAAACTATCCACGATGTGTACCATCACGTTATGCAATGATGACGGGGAATTATCCTGTACAAAATGGTAATGTGCCAGATGATGGGTTTAAATTAAATAATACGCCAGATAATAAAAACTTTGTAAAGCAATTTAAGGCCTCAGGATACCAAACCGCATATTTTGGCAAATGGCATCTTGGTGGCGAAGGGAGCTTAAAGGATTTTGGCTACGACTATAGTTTTGGCGCGGGACACGCAGGCTCCCCAATAAGCTTTTTATACCCTTTTAATGTGTTTAAAGGCAAAGGGAAAACTAAAAAATCTCCTATTCCAGATGTAGATAATGTGAGTAAAGAAGGCGATTATTTAATGGATGTGATGACGGATAATGTGATTAAATACATTAAAAATGCAGATAAGAACAAACCTTTTTTGGCCATGTTTTCGTTTTATGCAGTGCATCAACCCTTAGAAGCCAAACAAAAGGATATACAACGCAATAAAGAAGAAATTAAGAATTTCGATTTTGGAAATCAGCCAGAATTTATAAAAGAAGGCACAGGAAGAACCAAAATGCGCCAAAACCACCCTAAATATGCGGCCATGGTTGAAACTATGGATGAAAATGTGGGCAAGCTTTTACAAACCTTAAAAGATTTAAATATTGAAGACAACACGATTGTTATCTTTTCATCAGACCATGGAGGTTTGTCTAACGATGGGTATAATAAGCGCGATTTGGCTACAACAAATTATCCGTTGCGTGCAGGTAAAGGTTGGTTGTATGATGGTGGTATAAAAGTGCCTTTATTGGTAAAATGGAACGGTAAATTTAAACCACGGACAGATAACGAATCTATTATTATGCTCATGGATGTTTTTCCTACACTAATCGATATTACCTCGAAAGCTGATTTAAAAACCGATGGCAAAAGTTTTCTTCCAATACTTAAAGGTGTAGAGAATTGGAAAGAGCGCACCGTGTTTTGGCACTCCTCAAAAGCCAGACCTAAAAGCACTGGAGACACCAAATCCTCAAGTATTAGAAAAGGGGACTTTAAATTGATTAATTGGTATAATGAAGGACGAACAGAACTATACAATATTGTTAACGACCCATCTGAAAGCAACGACATTTCAAAAGAAAACCCTAAATTATCTCAGGCTCTGCTTGGTGAATTAAACACTTGGAAATCTAATTTTTAAAGCCTTATGAAAACTCTAATTTATAGTGTTATTTTTTTCACCTGTTTAAGTTTTTATGCACAAAACCCAATACCTGAAATAGAACCTGAAACTGTCGTTTACAAGAAAATTGATACTATCGCATTGAAGCTACACATGTATAAACCTTTAGATTTTGATGCCTCTAAAACCTATAACTGCATTGTGTTTTTCCATGGAGGCGGGTGGAATGGAGGCTCTTATAAAGCCTTTCAAAGGCAATCTCGATATCTGGCTTCCAGAGGAATGATTGCTATTTCTGCTGAATATCGTCTTAAAAACACGCATCAAACCACGCCTTTTGAAGCCGTTGAGGATGCTAAATCTGCTATTCGCTACGTACGGAAACATGCAAAAGATTTAAGTATCAATCCAGATAAAATTGCTTCCGGAGGCGGATCGGCAGGAGGCCATTTGGCCGCTGCTTGCGGAAACATTGAAGGTTTGGAAGCCAAAAACGAAGACCTTAGTGTCAGCTCTAAACCCAATGCATTAGTACTTTATAACCCTGTTTACGATAATAGTAAACGAGGTTACGGCTATCGAAGAATGAATGGCAGATATTTGGAGATTTCACCATTGCATAATATCTCAAAAGGAGCACCGCCTACTATCGTGTTTTTTGGCACTAACGATAAGACAACGCCTGTAATATCATCCGAAGAATACAAAGCTAAAATGGAGGCTGTAGGCGGTCGCTGTGATTTACATTTTTATGAAGGCGCAGAACATAGCTTTTTCAATAGAGGAAACTATTTTACAGACACCCTTATAAAAACTGATACTTTTTTGACATCCTTAGGCTTTTTGGAGGGTGGTCCTACAATTAAAAAATAATGATTATGAAACGATTGGTTTTTCAATTAATAGTATGCATCCTATCGTTTAGTGCCTTTGCGCAAAGCAGTACTATAAATGGAGAAGACCTCATACTTGGTGATAAACTAAAACACCTCAGTACAAATAAAAACTATGGTAAGGTTACTGCTACTACAGACACTATTGCCAATACGCCAATTATTGAATTTGAAACCTTTGTTCAACCCAAATTTATATACAATTGCGCTACAGCATTGCCTATAAAAAATGGAAACTATAAAGCAGGAACTGTATTCTTGGTTTCCTTTGATGCTAGGACGGTTAAATCAAGCTTAGAAACTGGAGAAGCAAAAGTTAATGTGTTATTTCGCCAGACAGATTCCTATAAAGATAACCTCGTTACCACGCAAAGTATATCATCAAATTGGCAAACCTACTATTTACCTTTTGAAGCCAACGTACCATTGAAAGAGGAGGCCTTTAAACTTGTCTTTCACTATGGTTTTAGGCCACAATCTTTTCAAATAAAAAATTTAAAATTTGAAGTTTTTCCAAAGGGAACAAGCATAAATAGTTTGCCAAAAACAAAGATTACCTATAGCGGTATGGAACCAAATGCCGCGTGGAGAGTGTCTGCTATAAAACGTATTGATAGCTTGCGTAAAGGCAATTTTAAAATACAGTTGGTTAAAAACAACGTTCCTGTAGCTAACCAAGCGGTATCTATAAAACTTAAAAAACATGCATTCTTGTTTGGGGCCGCAGTTAATGCTAAGGATATAGTTGAAGACCAAACCTACTATAGCAATTTTAAAAAAGCATTTAATTTGGCGGTTCCTGCAAACGATTTAAAAATTAAGACATGGCGATGGGAGGTTAAAAGGCCTACTACAATGGAAGCACTACAAATGCTTAATAAAGACAACATAAAAGTAAAAGGCCATGTCCTGATTTGGCCTGGTTTTAATTATTTAACGCCAATCTTTAAAGAAAAAGAGGAAGACCCAAAAGCTGTTGTTAAACTAATGGAAGACCATGTGGACACCATGCTAGAGGTAACCAAAGGCATGGTGTCGCACTGGGACGTCGTTAACGAAGCCTACACCAACCAAGATTTGCAAACCATTACTGGGTCGGAAGATATTCTGTATAACGGTTTTAGGGCTTTAAAGGCAAAACAGCCCAACGTATTGGCATTTACCAACGAGTATGGTATTATTAGCAAAGGTGGATTAGACACACAAAAACAGAAATGGTATTACGATTTTATTAAACGAATCGATGAAAATACTAAAGGATTAATTGACGGTATTGGTATTCAATGCCATATAGGTTCCGACCTTACTCCACCTGAAAAAGTTATAGAAATTCTTGATTTTTACGGGCAATTGGATAAGGAAATAAGTATTTCAGAATTCACTATGGACATACAAGATCCTGAAATTAGAGAGCAATACACCAAAGATTTTATGATCGCTACCTTAAGCCACCCTAAGGTTAGGGAATTTTTGTTTTGGGGCTTTGTTGAGGATGAAAGAAAAAAAGTGGATGTATATAATAAAGATTGGAGCCTAGGAGCCATGGGAAAAGCCTTCTTTTCTTTGGTACATGACCAGTGGAATACCAATTTGGTGGGCAATAGCAACGAAAGAGGAGTGATAGATGGTACTGGTTTTTATGGGGAATATGAATATGCTTTTTTAGATGGTAACAAGCTAATTAAAGGCACGTTTAGTGTGAACCCTAATCAAACCAATTTTAAAAAAATCTATCTAGACTAAGTTTATCGTAACGTTATGAAAATTCACCTATTAACTTTAGTTCTGTTAGTTCCATTTGTAGTATTCGCAAGTAATATCAATGATACCACAAAAGTAAAACGCTACTTTTTTAAAGACGGACTTCCATCTGTTGAGCATTTTTATGGGGACGATGAGGTTTTAGACTCACTTAAAACCTATTACAAATCAGGGAATCTCAATGAAGTGTTTTATTATGATAGTAAAGGGAGGTATAACGGGGAGTGTTTTCAGTTCAATCCCTACAAGGAAAAAATGGTCACCTGGACGTTTAAACATGGAACCTTAATAAACAGAATAGATCATTTAGAAGATTATAACGTAACTAACGAAACAAACGTAAAAGAGGCTCATAGAAGGTTAAACCAATTAAATGAAGAGTCCAGGTTCAATCCAAAAACTTTTAGAGAAAAGTTTTTACGTGCTAATTTAAGAGTGCGATTAGGTAACTATACTTTAGCTTTAAGTGACTTTAAAGAACTAGAAAAGTTTATAGACAAAACATCAAAAAATAAACCTGTAAATACAAAAATAACTACTAATGTATTCAGTAGCCTAGGGCAAATTTACGGTGCTTTCGAAATTGAAAATTATGCCCTGCATTATAAAGTAAAAGCTGTGCGTACTGAACCAAACGATGGTAAACATCTTTATAGTCTGGGCGCTTATCTTTTTGAAATTAAAGCATATAGGTTAGCAATAAGTTATTTTAATGAAACAAAAAAAATATGGCCGAAGCACGCCTTTTCTAACTGGATTTTGGGCGCTATACATTCCGATTTAGAGGATTACGACAAAGCCTTAGAGTTTATAAATATGGCTTTTGAACGAGAAGCAAATTTAAATAAATATGGCTCAGGTAAGGCTGAAAGGGACATAAGAACACTTCGAGGTTTCATTTATCACAAACTAGGAGATTCAGAAAAAGGTATTGCAGATTTAGAAGAAGCCTTAAAGATCAATGAAAACAACAGCTTTGCTTATAGGAATTTAGGAGTCGTATATCACGATTTACAGGATTATGATAAGGCTTGCGAGCTATTGAATAAAGCGAAGAAGCTTAAATATGGCAAAATACATGACAGTGATGATTTGCAGTATTATCTAGAAAAGTCTTGCAATCGCAAAATAGCCGTAGCACCCAAAAGTCTTTCAGAAGAACCCTTTATATATCCTAATCCTGCTGTAGATATTATTAAGATAAAAAATCTTGAGGTAAAAGAGTTTAATTATGAATTGTACAACTACCAATCCCAATTGGTTAAAAAAGGAGCAACAACTAACGCCTCAATAAACATTTCAGATCTAGACACTGGATTATATATACTTAACATATCGCAAGGAGCTACGTACCATTCATTTAAAATTATTAAAAAATAAACATGAGAATACTATCATTTGTTACAATACTATTGGTGTTATCCTGCAAATCAGAACCAAAACAAAACCAAGAACAAGAAGAAACCAAACAACCTAATATCTTGTGGATAGTAACTGAAGATATTAGTCCAACGCTTTCCTTTTACGGCGACAATACTCCTAAAACGCCTGCCCTAGATAAACTTGCTAATGAAAGTATTATTTACGATAATGCTTATACCACAGTGGGGGTTTGTGGCCCTAGTCGCTCTACTATTATTACGGGTATGTACCCCACAAGTATAGGAACCATGCACATGCGTACGTCGCACGATGTGTTCTCCTGGGGAAGACGGGATTACAGTGCCAAAGTAGATATTAAGGATATTAGTGGAAATACCATAAGGAAGTATGCTGCCGTAATACCCGATTACATAAAATGCTATACCGAGTATCTTCGGGAAGCAGGCTATTATTGTACCAATAATTACAAAACCGATTACCAGTTCGCGGCCCCAGTAACCTCTTGGGATGAAAACAACCAAAGTGCTCACTGGCGCAATGCACCAAAGGGCAAACCGTTCTTTTCAATATTTAATATTGATGTGTCTCATGAAAGCTTTCTGTGGCGTAATAAAGATTTACCACTTACGGTAAATCCTGATGACGTACCTGTGCCACCGTATTTACCAGATAATGAAGCAACACGAAATACCGTCGCTAGACACTACAGCAATGTAGAGTTGATGGACAAACGCGTGGAAAATATCTTAGCCCAATTAAAAGAAGATGGTTTATACGATAATACCATTATATTCTTTTATAGCGACCATGGAGGTCCGTTACCAAGACATAAGCGTGAAATTTATGATTCTGGCTTAAAGGTGCCTTTTATTATTAAAGGTTTGGATGGCAAGCCTGGACGAACAGACCGACTGATATCTTTTGTCGATTTGGCACCAACCATGTTAAGTTTAGCCGGTGTAGAACCGCCAAAGTACATGGAAGGAAAACCCTTTTTAGGTAAATATGATAACGAAGAACGCGAATATATTTTTGCAAGTTCAGATAGGTTTGATGAGTTTACAGACCGCATTAGAGCCACACGGGATAAGCAGTATTTGTATGTTAGAAACGATTTCCCGGAACTGCCCAAGTACAAGGATTTGGCTTATAGAAGAAATATACCCATGATGGATACGTTTTTGGAATTGAGGGAAGCAGGTAAATTAAACGAGGTACAACAAATTTGGTTTCAAACGAAGACAAAGGAAGAGTTGTACGACTGCATCAACGATCCATTCCAAATTAACAACTTAGCAGATGCCCCAGAATATCAGGATGTTTTGCTTAAAATGCGAGGAACACTCAATACGCATTTTGAAAATAGAACCGATTATGCCTTAACTCCAGAAGCTGAAATGATTGCAAATATGTGGCCCAATAATCAGCAACCGACTACAAAGCCAGTGGATATAAGTATTAGTAAAACCTCTAAAGGTAAAAACGCAACCTTATCGTGCGATACCAAAGGTGCATCAATGGCCTATATCATATCAGACCAGCCCATAGAAAATCTTGATTTTAATAGTCCCTGGCAACTTTATACTGCGCCTATAGCTTTAGAAAATGGCAAACTTCTGTATGCCATAGCGCATAGAATAGGGTTTAAGGCAAGTGACATTGTTTCAGAAGAACTTTAGAAACATAGAAAAAATGAGGGGTTTTGTACGCTTTGGTATTTTGGTTTTAGCTTGCTTAATGTATTCTTGCAATTCCAAAAATGAAACCCAGGCTAAAAAGCCAAATATACTTTTATTGTACATGGACGATTTACGTCCCGAACTGGGGTGCTACGGAAACACTTTAATACAAACCCCAAACATTGATGCCCTGGCAAAACAAGGCGTTCAATTTAATAATGCCTATTGCAATGTACCGGTTTGTGGCGCATCGAGAGCAAGCACATTAACAGGTATATTGCCAACAAAGCATCGGTTTTTAGACTACAATACTTTTGTAGAAAAAGAAACGCCACAAGCGATAACCCTATCGCAATGGTTTAAAAATAACGGCTATATCACCATTTCAAACGGAAAAATATACCATCATTTAGATGATAGGGAAACCGATTGGGATGAGGTTTGGCGACCTTATGCCTTCGATGAAAACAATTTGGGTTTAGCACCAACCGATTATTGGCAATCGCTTTGGAAAGATTATCAGCGTCCCGAAAATATTAAAGAATATAAAGCTACTAACACTGGGCCTGCTTACGAAAGTGCTGAAGTTCATGATTCCACCTACATAGATGGTCTCATGACAGAGAAAGTAATTAGAGACCTCAAAAAACTAAAAAATGCCGAAAAGCCTTTCTTTCTAACAGCTGGATTTATTAGTCCGCATTTACCATTTAATGCCCCAAAAAAGTATTGGGATTTATATCCTAGAGATAGTATAAAACAACCCGAAAACTATAATTATATTCCCGAAGATGCACCTAAAATAAGTATTAGCAATTGGCACGAAATGCGGGGATATTCTAATATCCCTAAGGAAGGTCAGGTAAGTGATACCTTGGCGATAGATTTAATTCATGGGTATTACGCCACAGTAAGTTATGTGGATGCCTTAATTGGTAAAATAGTATCCGAATTAAAACATCAAAATCTTGGTAAAAACACTATTATAGTATTGGTGTCAGACCATGGCTATAACTTACAGGAACACACACAATGGGCAAAATTCACCAATTATAATACGTCAACTCAAGTACCTCTAATAATCTACAATCCATTGTCAAAAGAAAGCGGTGAGAGAAATGCCTTGGTAGAATTGATCGATTTATATCCCACACTGGCAGATTTATGTGGTTTAGACGTTCCTAAGAATCAATTAGACGGCACAAGTTTAGTTCCTGTTTTAAGAGATAAAAAAGCAAAAGGCAAAGACCACATCTTAATTAAAAAGGGTAATGGATATACCCTAAAAACACCAGATTTTAGTTACACCGAGTTTATTAAAGCTGAAGACAACACAACAATAGCATCTATGTTTTACGACCATAAGGTGGATAAAGATGAAAACCGTAATGTTGTTGCACTTCCAGAATACCAAGAGGTTGTAAAAAGACTAAAACACATACTTCACAACGCCTACAAGGCGCAAATTGAAGGTAAAGAAACTATTGAATAATGACTAAAACCTTAAAAATTAAGAGCACATTAATTCTTCTCTTGCTAATAATTAATAGTTCTTGTAAAAGTACAAAACATCAAATGCCTGAAACAGCAATCCTTTTTTCAAAAGATAATCTTATACCTTGGTCTATTGTAGGCTTCGATGTAAAAGAGCGTGCTCCTAAAGAGCGTATTGATATGCTAAAGCGTTTGGGTTACAAGCAATATGCCTATGGCTACCGCCCCAAACATTTACCAACAATGGCTCAAGAATGGCAATTGGCTAAAGAAGAGGGTATTGATATAAAAGCGGTTTGGCTATATATAAATTTATATAAAGACAAAGTTGGTAAGTTGAGGTACGATGCAGAACCTGTATTTGAGAACCTAAAAAAAACAGGTTTAAAAACCCAAATATGGGTAGGTTTTTATCCAGAGTATTTTGACGAATTAACCGATGAAGAATCATTGAGGCAAACCGTAGAAATGGTGTCTTATCTTTCTAAACGTGCCAAAAAACTAGGGTGTAAAATAGGATTGTATAACCATGGTGGTTGGTTTGGTAAACCCGAAAATCAATTGCGAATCATACAGGCCTTGCCTAATGAAGATTTAGGTATTGTATTTAATTTTCATCATGCTCACGATACGCTAGAAGAGTATCCGGAATATATAGAAAAACTCCTGCCTTATTTATGGGCGGTTAGTTTAAATGGAATGAGAGCCGAAGGACCAAAAATTATAACCATTGGTGAAGGTAATCTCGAAAAAGAAATGATTGAGCGTTTAATAGATTTAGGCTATAAAGGACCATTCAATATTCTTGGCCATGTTAAAGGCGGAGACCCCGAAATCATATTACAAGAAAATTACGAGGGCTTAAAAAATATCCTAAACTAGGTGATTTTGCGCTTATCAAACCCTATCAGACGATTATTGAACCTAATTTAGGGATGATTTATCGAATTTTATAAATAGAAAAACCAACGAATTTTTAAAAACCAAAATAAGATGAAAAAAATAATTTTTACCTGTCTATTATTAATCGGATTCGCAACTGCTGGTTTTGCGCAATCAGATAAAATAAAAGAAATAGCTACCGAGAAAGTAGAAGAATTAAACGCTCAAATCATTAAAGGTGATCCATCGGCAGCATTAACAGATGCTCAGAAGGAAGAAATTGCAACTATTCATATCAATAGAATAAAAGAATACCGCAAAGCCAAAAAATCTGGAAGTTCTGATGAGGAATTAAAAGCGGTAAATAAAAAGTATTTCAAACAAATTTTTTCTGAAGTATTAACTAAAGAACAACGGCTTGCTAGTAAAGCAGGAAAAGATAAATAAGTCTAAATGAAGTGGTTTCTACTTTTTACAGTATTAATAGCATATAATGCCTTGGCCCAAATAACACCACAGCAAATGGTGAGTAATATGGGGCGAGGCATCAATATTGGTAATGTATTAAGTGCACCTGTAGAAGGTAATTGGGCATCGGCAGTGACTCAACAATATTTTATGGATGTTGCATCTGCTGGTTTTACCAATGTTAGAGTGCCAATAGACTTTTTTGGTGACAGAACGAGCGGTGATACTAGCGTCTACTCATCTGCAGCAGGAACATCGGCATCTTACACGGGGTCGCCTTCAGATTATGTGGTTAGTGCAACCTATTTAGACCGAGTTGAAGAAGTGATAACTTGGGGACTAAATGAAGGGCTCATTGTAATTTTAGATTTTCACGGTGCTAAACTTAAAGAAGAGTTTTTAGATAGGTTCGATCAAGCCTATGCACCTACATTATATACGTATCCAGATTCTGCCAGACGTGCTGCTGATAATGAAAAATTCAGAGCTATTTGGGGGCAAATTGCCAATCGTTTTAAAGATTACTCGTATAATCTACTCTTCGAAATTGTAAATGAGCCCTATTTCAGGTTGTCCGAAGCAGAAATGAATACCATTAACACAGATGTTCTAAGTATTATTAGAGCTTCTGGAAGCAATAACACCTCACGAAATATTATCATTACAGGTGGTGGCGAGAATTCTTGGGAAGCACCACTGCAAATAGATACCGCTATTTTATCAGGAGATGGGTACTTAATACCAACCTTCCATTATTATTTACCTTTCAAGTTTACGAGCTCTTCCAGAGATAATCAAGATCAGAATACTTGGGGTACCACTAGCGATAAAAGTAGTGTTGAAACGCATTTTGATAATGTACTAGCTTGGGCAAACACAAACAACGTTCCTGTTTTTTTAGGAGAATTTGGTACAGACAATACCTTGGGGTATAATTATTCTACTGGAGATTTGGCGTCTATTTCTTCTAATGCTACTGGGTTTGCAGATGGTGGTCCAGATAATACCTCTCGAGTTGAATATCATAGATTTATTGCAGACGAAGCCATAAGCAGAGGGTTCAGTTTTGCGGCTTGGGATGCTGGTCCAGAATCCAATAAAACCATTCATAAGCGCACAGATGCACCGTCAACCGTAAATTATGATATTAATGATTTTACGGTAGTATCTTACGATCCAAAAAACACCTCTCCAAGTACTGTTGTAGACAGCTCCATTTGGGTAGAAGATGTGAAAAATGCATTATTAGGTATTACCAGTACTTGTGAAACTTCTGGTATCATATCTAATGCCGATATTGAATGTGGTTTCGATACCGATTGGTCCTTGCTGGCACAAAATGGGGCAGTGGCTACAATTAACAATACCGATGTTGCCAATAGCTATAACTCTAGCACTTCATTAGAAATAGATGTTACCACCGCTGGTTCAGCATTAAATGCAGTAATTGTAAAAAATTTAGATATAGATGCCTCAACTTATGCTAGCAATAACTATGTGTTTTCTGGTTATGCCAAAGCTTCAAGCGGCTCGCAGAGTATGCGTATACGTTTAAGGGTAGAGGATAATGTTGGAGCCGTATCTTATCCTGGAAAAACCATTGCACTAACAACAAATTACCAAGAGTGGACGTATGAGTATACCATACCTGCAAATACCGCTCGGTTAGAGTTTCAAATTATTTGTGGCGCTTCAACTGGTTCTTATTATTTTGATGCCTTCAAAATGGAAGAACAAACCTTGAGTGTAGCCAATGTAAATTTGAATGATACTCTTAAAGTGTATCCAAATCCTGCATCAAATGTCATGTATATAGCGTCTAAAAACAGTATACAAAATGTAGAATTATTTGATGTAAATGGAAAAAAGATTTATGCTTTTAAGGATGATAACATTGTTGAAATTCAAACTGTTAAGATGAAAAAAGGGTTTTACCTTTTGAAGTTAACAGACCAAAATAAAAATTGTACAACACGAAAAATTTTATTAAATTAAATGTCTATTAAATAACTATTAAAACTTCACTTATTATGAAAAAAATTACATTTTTACTTTTAACAATCTTGCCTTTTTTGGGTTTTAGCCAAACCATAAATGGTACTTTTGACTCCGATATTACTGGCTGGGTGGAACAGAACTCAGCTACCATATCATGGGATGCTACAGAAGGAAACAGTGCCGCTGGTGCTTTAAAAATAGAAGCTGCAGCTGCCGATAACTCAGGAGCAAAAACTGATAACACAGCTTATGTGTCAACTCCTGGGAACTATATTTTAAGAGCTTGGGTAAAAGGTACAGCCGGTAACCTAATTAGGCTTGATGCGTTTCAAGATGGAGCATTTATTGCTGGTGCTCAGCAAACGCTTGCTACTAGCGATTGGGAAATGGTTACACAAACTTTTAATGGTTTAACTACTAGTGCTATTAATTTTAGAATAATTGCTAGAACGCCCTCCGCCACTTATTTTATAGATGATGTTGACTTGGTTGAAACTGTAACTCTTGATGCTTTTATATCTAATCCAGATTTTGAGAATGTAACAATTGACCCTTGGACAGTTACAGGAGGAGAAACCTCTCTAGCAATTTCAGGAACAGCTAGCTCAGGAACACAAGCAGGAGCAATAACTTTTACTGCAGACCAGACTGCAAACCAATTCTTAGAAAATGAAATTAATAACTTAGGTCAATTTTACAACCCTTCAGAATTTAATTTTTCGTTTGATGCACAGAGTACAAAAGCAGGTACCGCGTTTGCAATACGAATTAGAACCTACGATGATTTAGGGGCAGTTATAGAAACTCAATTTACTGGTGCTAAAACGCTTTCTGGAACTGGCGCATATGAAACAGTTACATTCAATAAAGCTCATAGCGGAACTCCTTTTCAACAAATTAAAGTTGACATACGTTTAAATTCATCGACAAGTGCTTTAAACGGTGATGTTGTTACCATTGATAATATAGTAGGTAGTTTTTCTGATATAGTATTAAGTACCTCTGCATCTGAAAGAGAAATTGACTTTAAAGTTTATCCTAACCCAGCAAAGGATGTGTTGTATATCAAAGGATTATTAGCTATTTCTAAAGTGTCATTATATGACATCACAGGAAAGTTGGTATTACAAAACTCTGAATTGGTAAACGATGGTTTAGATATTACTTCTTTAAAATCTGGATTATACATGGTAGAAATCACCAATATCGAGAAAGCAACTGCAACTAGAAAAATTGTGGTAGAATAGTTTCAACCAAAGTTTTATAAATTATTAAAACCGTTCCATAATTTATGGAGCGGTTTTTTTTGTTTAATCTTAAGTGGTTATGGTGTCTTCAACTGTTTTGGCTACTGTGCTTCTTTTTTTATCAAACGTCGTCGTTGCCAAAAACCACTCTAGTAGCTTAAATATCAGCTCATAACGTTTTGTCAGGAAATATCAACAGGTTATCTGCTACACTACCTTGTGTTTGACAATAATTATACTCTAAGTAATAAATTTTCAAACTCTAGATAATCAACTAAAAACGTTCAAATCTCATTTTAGTTTGGTGAGATAATATTGCAGAAACATAGCAAACCATATTACTTAACTTTCTTTTGAAGCTTAGTAGTATCTGCCATACTATTAATAGTAATTTTAGGATTTTGGTATAGGTAAATAGCACTAGTGCCCGTAGCATCAATAGTAACATCCTTTACTACCTCTAAATAAGCATTGCTAGAAATATTACATTCTACTTTGCAACTATTTATAGTAAAGTTATCACCTCTAAATACGGTGTTATTATCCAGCTCTATATCTGCAGTATCACAATTGCCTTCAATTACTGCATTGGTCCTTTCATAAAGACCTACTGAAATTTTAGGGGCGTTAATTAAAGCTTCTAGTTTGCCCGTGCCTTTCATGTTTATATGACACGTATCAGAAGTGATATTTAGTTGCGCCCTGGCTTTATCTGCACTTTCAAAACTAAAATCACCTGTTTGAATAGTTAAGCTAATTTTTGATGAACCGCTAGTCTTTAATGTAAGATTGCTTAAATTTAAAGGTGTTAATCCAATAATTTCGGTATCATCGGTAGCTTTAATATGTTTGAGGAAATCGTTGTAACTTACTTTAATATTCATACGTTTTTTAGAAGTAATTCTGTTTAGTTTTTTAAAGTAAAGTACACTGTCTTTTACCAAAAAATTTATTACTTCATGTAAGTTTTCATCAGTTTCAATTTCTACTGAAGGTATTTTGTTATAAATCAATTCGATTTCAAAATCTTCATCTAGACTTATAGTATGAAAAGAACTGATTTCAGTATTTATAATGGAAACCAATCTATTTCCTTTTATCTTTTCGGGGCTTTGTGCCAAGACGAGATTGCAGCTTACAATTAATAGTAAATTATATATCCAGTATTTCATTATTTAGCGTTTTTTATAGTTGTGTTTTTCTAGATTTTTTTGTTACTATCAACCAAAGATTAGTTTTAAATTTAGTTATCTAGCAAAAAAGCTTTCTTTTTGAATATGCTTTTTATTGAATTCTTATTTTAATATGACAATTATCATATTATTCTCAATCATCTACCACGACCTTTGTACAAGAATACTAAAATAGTATATGCAATGAACTTACGAAAAAAAATAAATACTTGGATGTCATGCTTAATTATATTTTTTGCGCTTACAATTAATTTCTTACAAGCTCAAGACTATAATTTAAGCCTAAAAGATTCTTCTTTAAAGATTTATGGTACATCTAGTTTGCACGATTGGGAAGAGGTAGCAGAGTCTTATTCTGGGTTTATTTCTTTTAAGGATTATGGTACAGGTGAAATAAACAAATTAGGTGTAGAGATATTAGCCGAATCCCTAAAAAGCGGAAAAAAGGCTATGGATAAAAACACTTATAAGGCTTTAAATACAGATAAGTTTAAAAAAATAATGTTTAGTGTTACAAAGATTAAAAGTATAACTCCAACGGGAAATAATACCTATAAAGTAGAGAGTAATGGTAAGATGACAATTTCTGGGCAAACCAATGATATTACTTTAAGTTTTGTAATGCAGGTAAACCAATCTGCGGTAAAAATAGAAGGCTCTAAAACAATAAAGATGACAGATTTTGGGATTGAACCGCCAAAAGCGCTTTTCGGTACCATAACTACAGGAGATGAAATTACAATTAAATTTTCAACAAAATTCACACAACCAAATTAATAAACAATTAAAAAATCAGAAATTATGAAAACAATAATTAAAAACACGTTACTGGTATTATTTTTTGTGAGTAGTTTTAGTTTTTACGCACAAAACAGAAGCTTAGATAATTTTAGGCAGCCTGATAAAGACGGAATAAATGTTTTTGAGGCTCCTAAAGATACGGTATCAACATTTAATGGAGTAAAGGTTAGAGTAGGAGGGTCTTCAACACTGCAATTACAAGCCTTAGATCATGAAAATTCAGGAGCAGTTCCATTAAAAGAAATTGGAACTAATTTTAACCTGGCAACAGCTAATTTAGATTTAGATGTGGCTTTAGCTGATGGAGTTAGAATGCATTTAAGAACGTACTTGTCTTCTCGTCACCATCCAGAACCTTACGTAAAAGGTGGATATTTTCAAATTGATAAGTTAGATTTTATTAGCGAGGGTCTTTTAGAAGATTTTATGAAACATGCGACTCTTAAAATAGGTCATATGGAAAATAATTATGGTGATGCTCATTTTAGAAGATCAGATAACTCTCAAGCTATTTATAATCCATTTGTAGGAAACCTAATAATGGATGGCTTTACTACCGAAGTAGGTGCAGAGCTTTATTATAGATGTGATAGTGGTTTCTTAGGAATGGTTGGCTTTACAAATGGTAAGCTTAACCAAGGCGTGGATAATCCAGATACAGGAGGTGCTTCTTTCTTAGCCAAATTAGGTTACGACAAGCAATTTAATGATGATTTTAGATTTAGGCTTACAGGATCACTTTATAACACAGGAGCAGTAAGAACATCTTACTTGTACAGTGCCGATAGAGCAGGTTCTAGATATTATCTGGTTTTAGAGGATGTAGATGCGACGGCAAAAGGAAACTTCAGATCAGGACGTTATAACCCTAATATGAGAAATGAAATTACTGCTATTATGTTTAATCCTTTCCTAAAATATAAAGGTTTAGAGTTTTTTGGAACTATTGAATCTACAAAAGGTAAGGCTAATGCTGAAACAGAAGAAAGAACGGCTAAACAGTTTGCAGGAGAATTAATTTATAGATTTGGTAATAACGAAAACTTTTACTTGGGTACACGTTATAATAAGGTAGATGCAGAAGATGCTAACGAAGGGGATATTGAAATAACTAGATTCCAATTGGGTGCTGGTTGGTTTATGACTAAAAATGTTTTAATGAAATTGGAATATGTTAACCAAAAACATGATGGCTACAATGCAACAAGTCAGTTTGCGGATGGTAAATTCGATGGACTTATGGTTGAGGCAGCTATAAGTTTCTAAAATATAATCTATTATAATAAGCATCGGTCTTAGTATTATTCAGCTTTTAATTTATTTTATAAATTTATAACTTGTAATACTAAGACTTGCTTATTTAATCTAACGGCGATTGTAATGAAACGGGTTTTATTGTTTTTTTTAATATTAATTTTTTTCGGGTTTACCTATGCAGAATATGCTAACAATACTTTCGTTCTTATTAAACCAGAAAGCAAATTAGTTATTCACGGAAAAACTAATGTCAACAAGTTTAATTGCGCATATAATGTTTTAACCCTCCAAGACCCTATTCCTGTTTATTTTGAGTTGAAAGGGAATAAAATGGTCTTTAAAAAAACCGAACTCGTTTTAAACAACTCTTGTTTTAGTTGTGGAAACAAAGTCATGAATAAAGATTTTCTCAATTTACTTAATTCTGAAAATTATCCTAATATAACCATTACTTTAAACGAAGTTGAAAGCTACACAGCGAGTGACAATATAATACAAGCTAGCGTAGACATAGACATTGCAGGCGTAGTTAACTCGTACACATTTCCAATGCAAGTAAACATGAATAGCACCATGCAAATAAGTGGTATTTTAGATGTTAACATATGCGATTTCAATATGGAGCCACCAAAGAAAGCGCTAGGACTTGTTGTGGTTAATGAGATAATTCAAATTGACTTTGCGCTGCAAATAAAAAATCAGTCTTAAATAAAAAATCAAAAAAAAACCCGTTAAAATAGTTTTAACGGGTTTTTACTTGGTTGTAGTTTATTTAGTTGCTACAGTTATCGTTTATTAATACTTCCGCCAGAACTTTTGTCGGTATCCAACATTTCTGGGTTGCCGTAATATTTTACACTAGCACCGCTGGAAGCTTTCGCTATAAGCGCTTTAGACGTGTTTACAGTTAAGTTGGCACCACTAGACGCCGATACTTCAGATGATTCTGCTTTTAAGTCTCCCGCTTTTATAGTACTGCCACTGCTTGCATCTGCACTTAAGCTTAGGGCTTCTCCGGAAACCTTCAAGCTACTGCCGCTAGAGGAATCGCAAGTTAAATTATTTGCTTCCACTTTTACTTTCATGTTGCTGCCGCTACTGGATTTTAATTCTAAATTATCAGCAGTAATCGTGTTGGTAGAATATACACTACTTCCACTCGTTGACGTAATACCAGCAATAGATTTAAAGTTTACATTTACCTTTCTAGAAGAAGCTTTACCTATTTGTTCTTTGCAATGAATTTTAAGAACGCCATCTTTTATTTCAGTTAAAATAAGTTCCTGTAAATTTTCGTCCGCTTCAACGGTAATACTTTCGCTGTTGCCTTGGGTTAAATAAACGCTTAGTCCTTCAGAAGCTTTTATTTTTGAAAATGATTCGTTTACGGCTCTAGTTTCCATTACCACATTACCATTGCCTTTTACGCCAGTACCCCAATTCATATTGATGCAGGAGAACATAAGTAAACTTAAAATGGAGGTGACGATGATTCTGATTAATGTTGTCATGATGTTTTGTTTTTAAAGTGATTGATGATTAGTAATTTATTTATTTTTCAAATATCTTTTTTATTCTATTGTTTATAAAGATTTGATTTCCGAATTGTTAGTTTTTAATGATGAATTGTTAATTATCAGATTTAATATCAATGCCACTGCGATCAATGTTAACTTTTACGTCGTCTGATTCTACCTTTATACCATTACTGTTTATTTTTACTTTATCGTTTCCGTCTTCAATTTCAATACCGTCTCCGTTAATTTTAACGCCTTCAGTATCAACATTCACTTCAAAAGCATCATCACAATCCAAACACTTAGTATCGTTATATAAAATCTTTAAATAGTGTTCTTCCTGCCCGTTGTTCAATATATCATCATAATACGATGTGTTTCTGTGAAAAGAATACGTATTGTCATCAGCATACAAAACAGATCCTTCGGGTAAATATAAAATCAACTCTACTTCTTGGTCGCGATACTTGTTCTCAAAATCAGTGGTTAAGTATGCATCCAGCAGCAGTTCGTTATTGTTAAAAGCGTAACCGTAATTAATTGCTTCAGCCCGCTTTTTAGCTACAGAATAGCTACTGCCTTCAGCCTTTTTTTCTATACTTAAAGCTGCTAAAGAATCCTTTGTAGAGCGCACAATTAATCTGATATCAGACGAATAGATTATTTTTTCGTCGTTCTCATCAGGTACAATTTTAAAGCCATTAGAGTTTCTGTATAAATGCCCGCGCTTATTTCTATAATAATTGTCATTACCAACCATTTTCACAAAAATGGTGTCTTTGGCGGTAATATGTATTTGCTCTTTTTGAACAACATTTGCCTCAAAAGCATGTTCACTTGCTTGTTTAATTCCCAATACTATAAGGCCAATTACCGCGATAAGCCATAATCCAAAGAGCGAGAATTTTGCAACATTACCAATAGATTTCAAATTGTTTACCAAAATTTTCAATCCTAAATACGCTAGGAAGAAAAACGGTACACCAACGGCAAAAAGTACCAACAGAGATACTAGCCATATTGGCGTATTTGCTGCGTTAGCCGCATCTACTATATCAAAACCTGGTACATTTACGGCATCTGAAATTCCAACAGTAAATAGCGATATTATGAGCGCAATAACAGTAACCGAACCAACAAACATTAAAATAGCACCTATAAATTTGGCAAATATTTTAAAGAAGAACATGATGACATCTCCTAGTGTTTCAAAAAATGTCCTAGAAGAGGATTTAATGGAGTTTGCTCCTTTTTTCACGTCTACTTTTTTGGCAGCATTAGAAACAGAATCCGATACATTTTTGGCAACATCGCCTACAGTTTCAGTTACCGTATCAAACCCGTCTTTTATTTTTTTTTCAATGTTACTAATGTTAACAGGCTCTCCCGTCATCATTATTTTTTCGGCTGTCGTTTTGGCTTCAGGTACTAAAATCCAAAGCAAAATATAAAGCAACACACCAGTACCAGCACCAGCTAATAAAAGAATCTAAGCTAAGCGAATCCAAATTACATCCACACCAAAATAGTGCGCTAAACCAGCTGATACACCACCCACGTAGGAGTTGTCCGTATCTCTGTAAAGTTTTTTGGTAGGTGCCGATTTTCTATAATACGACTGTTGAGGTTCGTCCTCAAAGATCTCGTCATCTACCAGGTAATCTTCAGGTTGTCCCATAATGGTAATCACCTCGTCTACTTCGGCAATTCGTATCACTTGTTTATCGTTTTGCACACGCTCATTAAAGAGTTCAGCTATACGTGCCTCTATATCGGCAATAATTTCAGATCGACCTTGAGAGTCTGTAAATGAACGTTTTATAGCCTCAAGATAGCGTTGTAATTTTAGGTACGCATCCTCATCAATATGAAAAAAGATACCTGCTAAATTTATGTTGACTGTTTTATTCATTTCTTTGTTGTTTTTTGGCTTGTTACAATGTTTACTGCGTTACGTAATTCGTTCCAAGTAGTATCTAATTCCTTTAAAAATAATTTACCAGTTTCGGTTAAACCATAATACTTTCTTGGTGGTCCAGAGGTACTTTCTTCCCATCTGTAATTTAAGAGTCCTGCGTTTTTAAGTCGCGTTAGCAAAGGGTAAATAGTACCCTCAACTACTAGCAACTTTGCGTCTTTTAGCGTTTGTAAAATTTCTGCAACATATGCATCGTCGTCCTTTAAGACCGATAGTATGCAGAACTCCAAAACGCCTTTACGCATTTGTGCTTTTGTGTTTTCTATCTTCATAGTGTCATTCCTTTAATGTTGTAAAACTGTTCATTTTTTGATTGATTGATTTGATTGATGAAATTTCTTTTTATTTATGTTTTTATGGCGTTACCACACCCTTCGAGTACCTCAGGGCAAGTGGTCGGGCTTTCGGCAGTCGCTCTCTGCGAGGAGCTTCAACAAATGCCTCAATCCCTAACGCAGTAATGTCTATATATTTATATGCTTTCATTTTAAAAAATTAATAGTAAACGGATACTTATACAACTCACCATCTCTAGCTTTTAAACTGGCAATAACAATTAAAGCCAACTCAATAATAAATGCGATAACTGCTAAAACGCCCAGGCCACCTCCAATATAAAGTAAAGGCGAGGGCTTTCCCATTGAGATATGAAAATCATGAAATCCGTTAAACTCTATAAAATCCAAACCACTAAATATTTTGAAAATAAAAAACGGAATAGTAAGTGTGCCCAGAATAATAGCATAAAGAAAAATACTTATCTGAAAATTTAAAATCTGCTTTCCGTGTTGATCTACAAACTCAGATTTATCTTTATTGATGGTCCATAATATTAATGGTCCAAGAAAATTTCTTAATGGAATAACGAATCTACTAAAGGTAGATAAGTGAATAAAAGTAGCGATGTTTTTTTGATGATTATCTAACATGATTATTTCGATTGATTAAAAACATATAATAGTTTCTTATGCAAATATATGTCTAAAAACAGGTACTTTGTTACACATAGTACTATAATTAACATTTTTTTAACAATTTAAGAAATGAAATAATTTCATAACTTCGTAAAATAAACAAATGATATATGAATCTGACTCCCAGTAAATTAAATGCTTTTAGCATGCTTAAGTTGCCCTCGGCTTACCTATGCGGTGTGCGTGTAAAATATTTACAAGATGAAAAATGTGAGGTAACAGTTAAGCATCGATGGATCAATCAAAATCCGTTCAAATCCATGTTTTGGGCAGTGCAAGGAATGGCGGCAGAACTCTCAACAGGCGCATTAATGATTGGGAAAATTCAAGAATCTGGTAAGCGTATTTCAATGTTGGTTACTTCAAATAATGCCACATTTACAAAAAAAGCAACAGGTAGAATTGTATTTACATGCAATGATGGGCATTTAATTGACGAAGCTTTACAAAAAGCCATTGAAACAGGAGAGGGACAAACTATTTGGATGAAATCTGTTGGGGTTAACGAAGATGGTGTTGAGGTGTCCACCTTTAATTTCGAGTGGAGTGTAAAAGTGAAACAGTAGGCAGTTTGCAGTCGCAGTATTCAGTAGATTCACTCTTTTTTTGATACTAAACGTCTTTGATATAGACTTTTTAAGGCTTAAGGGTTCCTGTAAAAAATGTATAAAAACTTTAGGTATGCACAGAGTTTGACCTATTTTATGGGGTACAGATTAATGGGTAAACCCTGAGAAATAGAATTTGCTTGGTATTCGAATTTAGTGTTTGGTTTTTGGAATTTTAATTACTTTGTAACAAAAACTAAAACAAATCAACATATAAACGAATCAACAAAAAACAATAAAAAATGACAGCACACGAAATAGACTATCGCATTTACGGAGAAGAAATGCAATACGTAGAAATAGAACTAGACCCTAACGAAGGTGTAGTAGCAGAAGCAGGCAGTTTTATGATGATGGACGATGGTATTAAAATGGAAACCATTTTTGGAGACGGCTCTCAAAAAGACTCTGGCTTTTTAGGAAAAATACTTGGTGCAGGAAAGCGCATCCTTACTGGAGAAAGCTTATTTATGACGGCGTTTTATAACACTTTAGTAGGTAAGCGTAACGTTTCATTTGCCTCACCTTACCCTGGGAAAATTATCCCTATAGATTTAACTGAATTTGGGGGTAAGTTTATTTGTCAAAAGGATGCATTCCTTTGTGCAGCAAAAGGCGTAAGTGTTGGTATAGAATTTTCTAAAAAATTGGGAAGAGGCTTATTTGGTGGTGAAGGTTTTATCATGCAAAAATTAGAAGGCGACGGTATGGCCTTTGTGCATGCTGGTGGCACCATGGCCAAAAAAGAATTAGCTGCAGGAGAAACACTAAGAGTAGATACAGGATGTATTGTTGGTTTCGACCAAACCGTAGATTACGATATCGAGTTTATCGGAGGTATTAGAAACACTGTGTTTGGAGGCGAAGGTCTGTTTTTTGCAAAATTACAAGGTCCAGGAACAGTTTATGTGCAATCCTTACCGTTTAGCAGACTTGCAGGTAGAGTTTTGGCATCTGCCCCAAGAGCAGGCGGTAAGAGTAAAGGAGAAGGCAGTATTTTAGGAGGTTTAGGCGATTTATTGGATGGCGATAATAGATTTTAACATTGTTAAAATCCTATTAAAGTAGTAGAATTTTGCAATTTTTATTTAAATTTAGGCGTTAATTTAAAACAAAGCCTATTAATTAAATCTACGTTTACAAACCTAAAACCCTAACACAAAAATGGCAAGAGCAATGCTAGAGTATACCAAAACTGTACTAGAGAAAGTGAGTTTTGACGCGACATTGTTTTGCAGAGAAGTACAAAAGGCAGTTAAAAGATTGTTGCCTTACGAGATAGAAGAGCTTAAAATTTATATTCTTTCTCTTGTACAGCAAAACCCCGATTTAAATCAGTGCATGATTTATTTAAAACCATAAGAAAAGCGACCAACAGGTCGCTTTTTTAATTTTTACCTTTCACTAAAGTTCTTTTAGGGTTTTGTGTGATAATATATTAATTTTATATCATGCAAGACATCATAAACAATCTTCCAAAGCACGCCAAAGACAAGCATAACGAAAACAAAAAATTTTTCGCAAAGCTTAAAAAGAAGCCTCCAAAAAATCTAGATTATGTGATGCAGGAATTGCACAACGAAGAGTTCGAACGCACCGATTGTTTAGAATGTGCCAATTGCTGCAAAACCACAGGGCCTTTATTTACAGATAAGGACATTGAGCGTATTGCAAAATTCTTCAAGCTAAAACCACAGCAATTCATTGCACAGTATTTAAGGGTAGATGAAGATAACGATTATGTGTTGCAAAGTGTGCCATGTACATTTTTAGGAGCAGATAATTACTGTGCGATTTACGATGTGCGTCCTAAGGCATGCAGGGAATTTCCGCATACCGATAGAAAAAAGTTTCAACAAATTTCAAGCCTCACGCTAAAGAATGTGGCAATTTGCCCAGCCGCGTTCAATATTGTAGAAGCAATGAAAGAACGCGTAAAAATCTAGTTCGCAGTGTTAAGCACAGTTTTTCAGACCTCATATAAATGCTCAGAATAATGAATCTGAAATGAATGCCGCTAGAGATAGTTCTGGCTTTGCGAGAGTTTTCCAGATTATTTATCTTTAGAAGAAAATTTCAACTTTGGAAAGCTTATTAAATTACTTCGAAACCATTCCATCACACCATAGGGCTATCATAATTGTAGGAGGCTTAACCTTGTTTTGGATAATTGAAGGTATTATGCCCTTGTTTGGCAAGCCCTATAAAAAATGGAAACATGCGGTACCTAATATCTTTTTTACGCTAACTACGATTTTAGTGAATTTACCCCTGGCGTTTTTGCTTTTAAAGTCTGCAGATTGGGTAATAGCCAATGAATTCGGAATTTTAAATTGGTTGCCGGAAATGCCGCTATGGCTATACGTTCTTGTTGGTTTACTGCTAATGGATTTTATAGGAGCTTACATTCCGCATTACATCGAGCATAAGGTTAAACCACTGTGGATGGTACATTTAGTGCACCATACCGATCATAATGTAGATACCACAACTGCCAACCGCCATCATCCGTTAGAAAGTGTTATTCGTTATATATTTACCCTAATTGGCGTTTTTATTATTGGTACGCCTATTGCCTTAGTGATGTTGTATCAGTCCATGTCGGTAGTGGCAGCCCAATTTAATCATGCCAACATAAAGTTACCCAAACGCTTAGATACTCTTTTAAGCTACGTAGTAGTTTCCCCAGATATGCATAAAGTTCACCATCATTATCGTTTGCCCTATACCGATTCTAACTACGGAAATATTTTTTCAGTTTGGGATAGGTTGTTGGGTACTTACATGAAATTAGATTCAGATAAAATTGTCTATGGCGTTGATGTATTTCCAGATGAAACCAAGAACGGTAATATTCTAGAGTTGTTAAAACAACCGTTCCAGAAATATGAAAAACCTACTATGGATGCCGATGGCTAATTTTTTTATTTGGGCGTTACCCGCAACACTTCGACAAGCTCAGTGCAGGTGGGTCGGGCTTGAGTTTATCCTGAGCAACGTCGAAGGGCTGCGAGTCCTCGCACCTCCTGCGTCGGGCTGTGGGCTTTCCACTACAATCCCTAACGTACTTTATGAGCAAACGTAGTTTCACCCCAACACTTCAACCTGTCAGGTACAGTCCTTTCAAATTTTATTAGAAATCGTGCTTCGATAAACTTAGCAGAACTATCGATAACTAATCGTATATCAAATATTTTGCTCTTATTTTCTTATATACCTCCAAATCCGCCTGCCATGTTGCTTTTATTTCAGCTTCGTTCATCCCTTGTTCAATCTGCTGCTGTAGCACGTCGGTGCCAGCATGTGTCGTGAAATTCTTTGTATTAAACATCAAAGACTTGTCCGTAGCATTTTTGTAAGCCTTAATAACCCACTTTAGTGTCATGCCTTCAACGGTCGCATCTCTTAAATCCTCACCGTAACACAAGGTGTTTTTATGCTTTGGATGTTTCGCACCAAAATTAGGAACAGGTGTATACTCAAATGTTAAAATCGTCTTGTCTAAATACGGCGCGCCATAACGTTGAAACTGAAACTCTGTACCCCGACCAGCATTTATCGTAGTGCCCTCAAACAAACCAAGACTTGGGTATAGCCTAATAGCTTGGTCATTCGATAAATTTGGTGAAGGCCGTATAGGTAAACTATAAAAGGTATCGTGTGTGTAGTTTTTAACGGGAATAACCGTGATATCGCACTGTAAGCCATTAGCCAGCCATTTTTCACCATTAATCATTTTTGCATACTCGCCAATGGTCATGCCATGTACTAAAGGAATCGGGTGCATACCCAAAAAGCTACTATGTTCGCTTTTTAAAGTAGGACCATCCACATAATGTCCATTGGGGTTAGGTCTGTCTAAAATTAAAACAGGAATATTTTGTTCTGCACAAGCTTCCATTAAATGGTGCAGTGTAGAAATATAAGTGTAAAATCGAACACCAACATCTTGAATATCGAATACCAGAATATCTAAACCCTCCAATTGCGCTTTGGTCGGTTTTTTGTTTTTGCCATGTAGCGATATAATGGGGAGTTTGGTTTTGGTATCTACACCATCCTCAACCAATTCTCCAGCATCAGATTTTCCACGAAACCCATGTTCTGGTGAAAATACTTTTTTAACAGCAATACCTAATTTCAAAAGAGAATCTACCAAATGCGTATAGTCGTGGTCTATGGCAGCATCTAAATTAGTGCCTTCTAGAGCCATAGGTACCGATTTAAAAATCACTGAAGTTTGGTTCGCAACAATACCAACGCGCTTGCCTTTTAAAAGCGGTACATACAATTCAATTTGGTTAGCACCAACAACAAGCGTACTGTCAATCCTAGTAAAACTGGGAATCGCATCATTCTTCTTCTCTTCAGTCTTCTTCACATTCCCACAAGAAATCAGCACTAAAACCACCCCAATTATTAATGGGAAAACTGTATTTTTGAAAACATCTTTAAAAGTCATCACAGAAGTTTGAATTACGAGTATTTTATAGCAAAACGCATTATTGGTAGTAAAGCGTATAAAAGTAGCATTTCGGCACCAATAATAAAAATTGGTATCGCTGCTATTGCAATTGGTATGGTAGTGATGATGATAGCCATTGCAACAGGTATTGGCCTACAAGAAAAAATACGCGATAAAGTGGTGGCGTTTAATGGGCATGCTACCATTACAAACTACGATAGTAATGCCTCGCAAGAAAGTTTAGTGCCAATTTCTAAAAACCAAGAGTTTTATCCAGAATTTAAATCGGTAGAAGGGGTAAGCCATATTCAAGCTGTGGCAACGAAATTTGGAGTAATTCGTACTGAAACCGACTTCGAAGGTGCTATTTTAAAAGGCGTTGGTAGTGATTATAATTGGAAATACTTCGAAGAGTTTTTGCTAGAAGGCAGACTGCCTGTTTTTGAAAAAAAATGGAGCGAAGAAGTGTTGATTTCCAAATATCTAGCAGATAGACTAGGTTTTACCTTGAACGACAAATTTCAAATGTATTTTTTGAAAGACGATACTGAAAAACCGCCCAACATCATCAGTTTTAAGATTGTTGGAATTTATAGCTCAGGATTTCAGGATTTTGATGCGCAGTATCTCATTGGAAATTTAAGGCATATTCAGCGTATCAACAAATGGGATGAAGACCAAATTGGGAACTTTGAGGTATTCATAGACGATTATGATGAGATAGAACGTATGGGCGTAGAGATTTATCAAAATACACCGTCAACTTTAAATACATCAACCATCAACGAAAAGTTTTATTCCATTATTGAATGGGTGAAGATTTTTGATAAAAATATTTATGGTATTATCGGAATTATGATTTTGGTAGCAGGCATCAATATGATAACTGCACTATTAGTTTTGATTTTAGAACGCACCCAAATGATAGGGATTTTAAAAGCTTTGGGAAGTTCCAATTGGAGTATTAGAAAGTTGTTTTTATACAATGCGTCTTACTTAATCCTTTTAGGTTTGTTTTGGGGTAATGTATTAGGTTTAGGCTTCTTGTTTGCTCAAAAATACTTTAAACTCTTTCCGTTAGATCCAAGTGTGTATTACGTTACGGAAGCGCCAGTGTATATCAACTGGACATATATCCTAGAATTGAATATTGGCACGCTTGTACTGTGTTTATTAATGCTTCTGGTGCCTTCTTACATTATTACTAAGATTTCTCCAGTGAAGGCTATTCGGTTTGAGTAGGTTCGTTTAACATGTTTTTGTATGGTTGGTTGCTCTGCGAATAAAGATAGCAAAAGGTGACAAGTCTGTGGGAAATTCGGGGAATTTTCCGAGTGTTACAGAGAAACCCAAGCAATTAACTATACGTATTGTGTGTGCCCAGCATGGGCATCTTTTATTTACCGAAAGGTAAATAATTAATCTAGAGGGTGCAAGTCCCTTATGGGCGGAGGTAACGCTTCGAACCATTAGTAAGTCGCAAGCTCGTTTGTCGTGA